>JGI10211J34971_10001097_pt1 | contig 22504 bp, 11 predicted proteins | sample Etolagsediment_FD_34971 | JGI IMG/M metagenome (IMG submission 34971)
TTTAAATCTAATACAATTATTACTATTCCTTTCATATTCAATATCAAATTTTGTTTTATAGAATTCATAATCATCTTTATGAGCAATAATTCTTCCATCAGAAGAATATCCATCTCCCAACCATACTCCAAGTAAATATGGATGAATACTCAACTCATTTTTAATAAATTTGATTGGATTAGATTTATGAACATAAAGAGAACCCTGAACACCCTTTCCTCTTTTATTTGCAGATTTTTTTTGATACTGTTCAAATATTTCTTGGGAAGTTATAACTTTTTTTCCAGTTCTCCAATAAGAACTATCAACTTCCCATAAATGATCTGCATCTGCTACTATTTCTTCACCATTATCAAAATATAATTTATAACAATTATGATTATACATAGTCTCGGTTTTCATAGTAACCAAAACTGCATCACCTGTTGGTGATAAAATTTCATCACCAACCTTGAGATCTCCCATAGTAGTCCAACCAGTTGGTGTTGGAATTAGAGTATCTAACGATAAAGCTTTGCCCGTTTGACGTGGCATCTTACAGATGTTAAATCTATGATCGTGGAAATTTCTAACTAACTTTTCTTGAAAAGGATACATTGCAAAAGGTTGCAATCCCTTATCAAGAGTTACAATCTTTACATAATTTTTTGCAAAATATACAGGATCACTTTGACACTTAATAAACTCCTCAATTTGTTCTTGAGTAAACTCAATCGGAGTATTTGCTTTTTTTAATAGGGGATTTCCCAAATAGACATCAGACATATTTTTTACCTACTAATTTCTTCCCAATCTAATGATGCAAAAACATCAGCACCAGCACTATTAGTAGCACATACAAGTGTTAATTCGTAAGGTGTTCCAGTCAAACCATTTCTTTCCAACTGAAACTTGAAAAGTGCTTCTTTAAGAATATCAACTGGTGTGCTGGATTGATTACTTGAACTAAAAAATCCAGATGCTAATACTCTACCCCCAGTAACAGTTCCACCAGCAATTTTATATTCAACAGCACTATCAACACCAGCACTTACCCAAGTACCTCCACTTGTAGTTGCACTTGCTCTTATTTGCCAATTATATTCAGGTCCATTTCCAATTCCCATTATGGATAGTGCAGTTAGAATAACAATTGCATCCAATCTATCTGGACTTGATTTGAGACGAATAGAAATGACTGGGTAATAAGTTCCTGCAGGTGAAGGTAAATCTACTGGTGATGTAATTGGAGTATTTACTGCCTGTTGTAATCCACGAAGTTCATAACCACCTTCTGAAATAACTGTAGAACAAACTTGTTTTAATGTACTTGCACTTGTTGTAATTCCAGTATTTGCAATCTCATATCTCAAAGGTAATGATGCAGTTGTGATATAAGTTGATTCAATAATATTTGCGTGATGGAATGAATGGCAGTGAATAAACTGTCCGTTAATTACAAATCCAACTCTTACAGTTCCAAGTCCCAACCACTCAATATCCATATAAAGAATTTGTGCTTTGGAAATATCTAATGTATAACCAGAAACACCAGTTCCATCTAATTTATCAATATTCCATTCTGTTTGTGGTACTCTTGTTTGTGTACCAGTAGATAAACTTCTCTCTGCAAAATATGCAGTAGTTTCATCAACCTCAAAATACATTCCATTATCAGCACCAAAATATCCAACTCTTTGTCTTAAGTTAGTTTTTGGTGGATTCATTACAAATGTATTCAACACGAGTAATGATTTGCCTGGTTGATATGAAAATACTTTTGTAGTTTCTCTAATTACAGAGCAACCAGCAGTAGTTCCAATACTTATATTAATCAAACCTTGTGTGGTTGCAAAACCAACTGTAGAACCAGTGCCTACAATCAAACTGTCCCAAAGATTGTTGTCTCTATATCTGTGGGAACTATCAAATAATGTAAGTGGTTGTGATATTCTAGTCCTTCCAAAAGCATCAGAATTTACACTGACTGGAAATCTATTAATATTATCTACAATATTTCCATCTCTGGTTGCAACACCATTAACTTCAAATAGACTTCTCTCTTGATTCAAGAAGTCCTGTGTGTTTTTATTCCACTGTGCCATAATTAGTCAATCCACTCTAATTTTCCAGGATGATATCTCCTTGTAGTTTTAATATTGAAGTTTTTCTCTTCTGCTGGATAAATGTTATGAACCATTGCTCCAGGATATTCTTTCTGAAGTTGCTCTCCAAGTTCTTGTTTAGTTGGAATACCATTCTTGGATACCATCTCAAGACGATGGATGCTACCCATCCAAGTAACATCTGCAACAAAAGATTCTCCCACAGGTTCTGGTTGAGAATCTGAACCACCAATATAAAGATTTCCGTTGAAATCTCCTGCAATATTTACACTTTCTGAGAGGAATTGTTTAAATGATTTCATTTTAGTTACAGTTCCAACGACGGAGTGCTTTGTTGATTTTTGAATCTGGATCTCTTGCAGTTTCTGTTGAAGTCAATCGTTTTTTCATTCCGGACATACGACTACAAAAGTTTTTACGCCTATCTGCTCTTTTACCTGTTGGGTTTTTTTCAGTTACAGCAGTTTGTAACTTAGAACCTGGATTCTCTCTACGATAAGCATTCACTGCTTTTTGACTTAATCCATCAGTTTTATCTTTACGATTAACTTTTTGCCAGTCTTCTATCTGCAAAAACTGCTCTCCTGGTTTAATGTCTGAAATATTATATGCTAAAACTCTTGAACCTGGATATACTTTGTTAATTTGATCCTGCACTTCTCTGCGATTTGGTGTAGAAATTTGAGGAAAGAACATCTTTATTGCATAATACTTTCCTCTCCAGTTCAAAGTTACAAGAATGATATTCCCAGTCTTTGATGGAATTCTTACTGCCTCATCAAGTTCAGTTTCTTCACTTACAGATTTCCACTTACCACCTGCTTTTTTATATTCTTTTGCAGCCCAACCACTTGAATAGGCAGAAGGCCATATGTCAAACTTTGCCTTTGCTTTTGCTTTCATTTTTGCCCACAATGAAGGATTGGTAGGAACATTCTTTTCATTAAGAACTTCTGCTTCCATTTCAAGTAAAATTTTATCTACTATTGAAATTTCTTCTTTTTTTATTGATGGTAAAGAAACTCCCGACATACGAGCAGCATTTTGTTGTTCTCCACCAGTTCCTCCTTGCGCCAAAGCATCTATTTTTTTTGCTCTCCTTGCTTTTGTTACATCTTTAGATGTGTGCTTGATTTCAAAAGATGTTTCATTTACTGGAACACAATTAGGAACTTCTTTTTCATTTTTCTTTTTTGTTCCAACTTGCTTATATCCATCCCAACAAGGATCTTTTTTTTCTTCATCCATAGAATCATGGACATTATGTTCACCACTATCTACATAATCAGCTGCAGCATCAATATAATCTGCTGCTTTTGTAATTTTGGATTGAACCCAGGCTTCTACATTTCCTTCACCTTTCATCTTTGACTTGAGACGATCTACTGCTTTTCTAATCGTTTGGAGTTCAGAACGAATCATAGAATGTTCGTGATCGGGATATTTTTTTGCTTCATCCATTGTTGAATCTGGCATAGATACGGTTACAGCATCCCACATTTGTGGGCCATAAGAACATTCTTTTCTTTTCTCTCTTTTTTTGCACATTGGACAATATCTAATTTCTTCTAGTCCTTCTTCAATTTTATTAGATACCATTTTAGGTGCTCCTCCTTTTCCTGAACGATCTGCAACTGGATCTTCTTCTCTTTTTCTTATTACTGCAGCAGCAATTTCATCTTTAGTCATTTTTGCTGCTTTTTCTTTTGAAAGACACTTTGGTTTTGGTTCTCCTGGTTCACGAGCACATTTACCAATTCTTTCACCTTTAGTGTTGTAACGATCCCATCCACCGCCACCTACACCACCCTTTTTACCTTTACCAAACCATTTGCGAAGATCTTCGTTCATTTTACCTGTTTTGATTTAGTCTCTTCACCTTTTACTCTCTTCTTTCTTGCCGTACAATGAGCACGTTGAGAAAATCCTTTTGGATTGGAGTAGTCAATATTCTTTTTATATTTATCACTTCACTCTTCTTGAAATTGACTAAAGGTTTTCATTTTTTTCTGTTTGTTGTTTTAATAATTTTGATAATTCTGCAGTTGATCCCACAAATAGTGCATTTGTAACATTAGTTGGACCTTTTCGTTCTTTAATGTCTTCAATATCTTTTAATTTCTTTTGCAATTCCATTAATTTTTCTGTTGCATCCGAAACATTTTTAATTAATTGTCCTGCAACTTCATACGCTCTAGGAGCTTCAGTTTCTTGTGCGAGTTCAAGAATACCACTTATTGCTTCTTGTCCTTTTTCTATAATAGAATATAAGTTTCCTCTTGTATATTCATAATCTTTTCTAATATCATTAATTTTAGTTTCAGTTGTGTTTAAATATGCATTAGATTCCTCAACAATTTCGACATCCACTTTAGGGGTATTGGTGTTAAATGCATCATCTAGTCCTTCATAGTTTTTACTTTTTTTCATATCTTTTAACTGAAACTATCACTAAATCCAAAATCGTCTCCAGACGCAATCAATAAATTGTCTTCATTAGTTATAGGATTAACTCCTGATCCAGAAACATGGATTGATATTGGAGTATTATATTTACCCCTTTCAACAGTTAAAACATTATTTTCTTTAGATTTTACATATAAAGTTTCATTATTAATGGTGATATATGATTTTTCTAAAATTTCTGAAGAATTGTCTACCGTAATTAAAATATCATCAATCTCAACATCAGTAGAAATATTTGTAACTACATTTCCTGTATAATTTTGAGTTGCTTGTGGTTCAACTGTATATGTTAGTTCTCTAGATGGTGATTTAGTAGAATCTCCAGAAATAAAACCAATAGAAACCTTTTTGATAATGTCTGCAGAAGTATTGTCTGTAGAAAGTGGTCCAAACAAATATGTCTTGGCAGTAAATCTTAAAGTATATATTAATGCTCTTCTAGTAGAAAAATCTCCCTCATAGTCATCTTGCATTGATATAGTATTTAAAATTATTGGTACATCTCGTTTTTCCCCAATATTTTCAATCAGATCTATTGACAAGTTGTATGATGGTTGAAAATACGGTAATATTTGCTCAATAATTTGAAGCATATCATCATTTTGCTTTGTCATAATTGACAATTCAAAATCTATATCATAAGGAACAGGCATATATGCTTTTTTTATATCAGTTTTATCTAATATGTTATTTGCTAAAAATGTTTGTGTTGCTGTTGTTTTTCTACGAGGATCATAGTTTATACCAACCAATTCAAATGACATCCTTGGCAAAGACATTTGAATTGGTTTATTGAGATCGGGAGATTGTTCAAGTCTAGCTAAAAACTTTTGAGTGGGTCCATATGCTAGAGGAACCTCTAGTATAGAAACTGTATTTCCAGAAGTATCTTTTTTTCTAATTTCAATTTTATTAAAAAGAGTTCCAAATGCAATAATAGTTTTTCTTATTACTTCGTGATAAAAATATTCAAACATACCGTTTCTCCCACTATTAACTATTTATTAAGAAAAATATAATCTAAGGCATTCCAAAAGGATTTATTTCACTAAAGTCTATAATCTCATCAGATTCTAATTCTATTTCTTCATTACTCGAATATGGATCTATGGAGTTAAATTCTGATATTGTTCTAATCTTATATGTTGCTTGAGATTCTTGTCCTACAACTACTTCACCATCCTCAAAACTACCATTAATAATAAATAAATCTAATTGATTAGTATTCGCATTCCAAGCATTTACTCTTGCAGTTGTACTTGTTGCAGACCCAACTACAATTTCATTAAATTGATAAGTACCAAAACCAATCATATAAGGGTCACTTATAATAATTGATGGAGATTCTGTATATCCTACACCAGAGTTTGAAACAGTTATTGAAGTAACAATCCCATTTGTTATTGATGCTCTTGCAATTGCACTTGTGGATGCAACTCCAACAATATTTACTTGAGGTGGAGTTGCATATCCAGATCCACCGCTAGTTATTGTTACAATACCGATAGATCCATCAGATAATGTTGCAACTGCTTCTGCCCCTTCTCCCCCACCACCGTAAAATGCTATTTTTGGGGGTTGTGTATATCCATATCCAGGATTCGTAAGTTCAACTCCTTGAACTCTATATCCAGTTCCTGTTGGATCACATAAATCAACAATTCCAGTGATTAAAGTTGCTATTCCCGTAGCAGTTCCTCCAGGTGCTGGAGAGTTTGATATTGCAACCATAGGAGCACTAGTATAATTTCTTCCACGATTTGTAATCGTGATGAATGAAACTGCACCATTAACTAAACTTGTAATCGCAGTTGCTGTTGATCCAACACCAACCATAGTAAATGTTTTTATATTTGATTGGTTTATTATATTATCATCAATATTATCCACATCAGTATTAAGAACTTCATCTTCATACCTAAAGAGTTCACATTTTAATTCATAAACGTAATTTTTTTGTAATTGATAAAATGGAGATTCGTGTTCTACATATTTAATTTCAAATAATCTATCACCAAGAGGAAAATAAATTAAATCACCTTCTTTTGGTCTAGTTGATAATTCTATATCTGATAAGTTTTTTATTAATGGTGAAATATAAGTTTCAAATCTTTCTTTTGATATTATTAAAATTAATTCATCAATATCTTGAATGCCAAATTTAGAAAGTAATGTTCCCTGTCCACCATATCCATCATAACTTGAGACATATGCTTCAATAGGAAATGCATTATTAAACTCGGATTGAATTACTTCTTTAATTACTGTTTTATTTGTAATATATCTTCTGGGAATATAATGTACATCTACACCATACATTCTAATCTGTTCATTAATTAAATCTTGAACTAGATTTTGCTCACCTTTAGAACCCTGTAGAAAAAATGGATTTAGCATATACTTAACCAATAAGATCAAGGGGAGGGAGTTCGTATGTATTAGACATTTTTTCCATCAAATTATCAATTTCTTTTTGGCCGTCTTCATATATTTGTCTTCCGTTAAATTCTATACCACCTGGAAGTTTAACTCCTTGAAATTTTATTAAATTTTGTCCCCATTGTCGCTTAATTAGTGAGGTTAAATATAGTTTAAGAAAAGAATCATTCCAAACCTGACCATAACTAGTTGGATCTAATGCTCTATAACAATCTATAATTAGGTATTCACCAACTTTTACTGATGACCAATCAATATCTAGATATAATCTGTCAGATCTTTTATTGAATCTTATTTGCTTCTGTGTTGTTAGTAAAAAATTAATATCCTCAAGATATGTCTTTACCATAGAATAAGTTAATAGTTCAGTAGAACCCCAATAATAAATGTCATTTAAAAATAACTGATATTTAATGCTAAACATACCACTAGAAAGACTATTTGACCCTTCAAATTGATATATTTTATTGACCCCTATTATATGATTTGGGACTTGAAGGTAATTACTTGTTTCATAATAATTAAAAGTTGTTGAAGATCCACCGATATCTGTAGTTGCCGAAGTAGAAGCAATACCAACTCCAGTTATACCTGTTGCTCTTCCCCTATCAATATCATCTTGAGTTATTTGGTACTTTAGATATGTTTGAGAAACTCCATCAAAATGGCGCTCTTGAAAAAATTGAATTGCATCATCAATCAAATCTTCTATTTGTTCATCGGCAACATTAATTTCAAGCACGGGAGCACCAAGTTTTCTTTTGCAGTAATCAATTAACTCCTGTCTGGTTGATGGTTGCGCCATTATGCCTATAAAAATAGTCTACACTTATATGTATATTTATTTTTGAATTAGTAATTTTATAAGAGATTTTATTTCAGATAAATCTTCTTTCAAAATATTTATCTGTTCTTCTAACTCATTAATTTTTTGATTTTTTATTTTTCTAGACTCTCTTTGTTTTACATAGTTTTCATATTCTATACTATTTCTGTTCACAATTGCATTAGTTTTCAGATCTCTATAAAGTCCTTGATGATTTTCTACTGGTAATAATGTCATTTTACGCTAAAGCAATTACTCTTAAATTTCTAATAATAGGAACATAAGCTTGATTTTCACTGGTGCCAATCAACTTCACTCTAAATTGTTTAAATATTTCGTTTAAATCTACAGTAAAAGAATATTCTTTGAAATCAGATATCGCAGGAGTATTAATAAACTTATCTTGTTTAATCATTTTTTTATCTGAACTTCCATCACTATTTCTCTCGTCTATTATAGATCCATTTGTATCTATATTTGTATATCCTGGAAAGGGAACAAATACATTACTTTCTTCTATCGAGAAAAATGCTCTCAAATCAGAATTATTATGTACATAAGCATCTAATAGAATTTTTATCGAAGATGCAGGAGATTCTAATGTTATTTGATTTGAAATATAATTGAATAGACTTGGATCTTCGGAAATTGAATTTACTCTTGGGTCATTTATATAATCAGTAATTGGACTATTTACTCTATTACTGATTAAAACTAAACTATTATTCGACAAATCAATAGAAGGACTAATTCTTGCATCTGATGTTGCCATGAAAGCATTGACATTTAAGGATTTATTTCCAGGAAAATCGGCCAAGTAATTTGTTTCATTTACCTTTGATGCAATTACCCTAGGGGAATCAAAATAATTAATTCTAGAATTAGTTATATCTTGCAATCCCATGTCAACAAAAGATACTTCATTTCCTCCTAAACTAGTTCCCCTGACAGTTCTTACTGCTGATTTTATGCTTGTTCCTGTTGGAGCAATTTGTTTTATATTGGGTATCATTGCTTCAAATGGAATATTATATGTTGCCTTCCCATTTGACAATCCAACTTGTTTTGTTCTATTGAATTTTAACTTTGGATATTCTATGTTAGTGCTCCTATCAACACCATTCGATCCCATATCAATTTTGACATGATAATAGTTTACTCCTATTGGGTTAGAAATGGTTGAATCCACATCTGATAAATTATGAGTTTTATTAATTCTTCTTAATGAGACTCCTCCTAATTCATATTTTTCTACTAAAGTTTCAACAGAATAGTTAAATCCTTTTGTTCCATCAATTTCTCTTGATATTCCAGTAAGTGTATTTGTTGACAAATTGACACCCTCATAGCTAAGAATTTCATCTAAAATTTTAATATAACCTTTATATGTTGCGCTGACCGGAATATTTTCATAATTTACGAAATCATTTGCATCAGATAATAATATTTCTGTTTCATTTCCGGATGCACTTGGATATTGTGCTACTAGAGAAACGGAATCAATATCAGATTTAATGTCACGAAGTGTTACTATATTTGAAGAAGAATGCATCCCATGATTTCTGTGAAATACTTTTATGTGATCTCCACTAGTTACTGGAATTAGATTATCAATGGAGAATTCTGTCCCATTATCACTAAAATCTGTAGTTACTCCGGAGTTATTAATAAATTTAACTTTGTCACTAGAAACGGTACTAAATTCTCCTTGAACATTATCAATAATTAATTCATTTCTTCCTGATATTTCTGACACACTTAATCTCATGCCCAACCCAAGATTTTGTGCCCCAATGGAGATGGGTTCTAGGATATCACCAACAATATAACCAAATCCACCACTAGCAATTGTGGCACCAGATGCAACAACACCACCATTATTAATAGTTATATTTGCAGTAGCGTTAAATCCAGAACCTGTTATACTTGTCAACGCAACTCCAGTATAAGTTATATTAGATCCAGTATATCCAATCCCAGAGTTTACTACATTTAAATTACCAAATGCACTTCCAGCATATCCAACAAGATTTCCTGTTGCAGTTGAGAGTCCAGAAGGTTGTTGGATTATAGTATTTCCTAAGGTTAAATCAGTATTTGTAACAGTTGACGATAAAGATACTTTAATTTTGTTTGATTGAATGGTAACAGGATCTTTAGTCATCACTTGTAGATTTTCTGGTAGATCAGAGTTGAACATTTGCAGAAAACCAGAAGAAACGAAGTTTGCTCTATGCAACTCAAAAGTCAAATCTTCATATTGGCTTGGAGTCCAGGTAGAAGCATTTTGGGATTTAAATAGAGATCCCAAAAGTCTTTGGGTAGTTACTAAAATTTGATTTTGTTCTGTCGCCAGAGTTGCGACATCAGATTCTCCTAATCTAGATATCCAGACATTATATTCATTTGAATTTGAAATTACAATAATCGCATATTCTCTCTGACTTTCGAGGTAGACTGGCGATTCGAAAATAAAAGATGTTGTAATAGAAGCATCTTCTGATAGTAAAATTTTATCTGGTGTTAATTCCACTTCAGAAAATGGCAATATCTTTTGGCTTGGTGTCCCAAGCTCAACTTCTCTTATTTGAACAGTGACAGGGAGAGATTCATCTTTTGTTCTAAAATATATATCAACTTTTGTTACAAATATCCCAGTAGGGTCATCTACAATGAATGATTGTGCTAGTGGATCTCTATATTCTCCAGTTAGTCTAGGATTACTACTAGAAGTAGAACTAGACACAGTGGTTTGCGTGTCAAGTAATGCAGAATCAGATAAATCTCTGGTTTGCCTAAAACTATCATCTACTTCCACTCTCGCATTTCTGAGAGAAAGAGTTACTTCTTGGCTAGAATCTACATCTCCTTGTGAATAGAATGTTTCTTCTGCTGCAGTTGTTACTACTCCAGGAATTTGGGAATTTGTTGAGCTACTTGTTAGTCTAAATCTAGAGCGACCAGTTTCAAATTGTGGCGTTCCTTCTATTCCACTCGGTACTTGATACGATCCTATTAATGTTCCCAATCTATCGGTTACCAATCTAACATTTGCCACTCTGGCCTCAGCACCGGAAGTTTGTCCCCTAAGAATCATATTTTGTTTTACAATCCCACTAAATGTAGTGTTTGATTCTTCGGCAAGAGAAAAAGTGTCTACATTTAGCGTAGTACTTGTGGATGAATAAAGTTCTGGAATATTAACATCTCTATTGTATGGATTTCTATCAAAAAAATCCGTTGGATTGTCATAAGGACCGTACTTGTGATTAGATTGTGCCACACGGAAAATTACTACATTAGAATTTATAGAAACCCCATTAATTTGTCCTATCACAGTTTCACCAACACTAAAAGTCCCAGAAATCATTTCTATTTCAATTAGTTTGCTGAAACAAAAATCGCCAACATTTACCCCATCAAAAAATGAATATACTTGAGTGAATGGCTTCATTCTTCTAGAAGTAAATTCTATATTTCTAGAACGCATAAATGATATTATATCTCTTCTAATAATGCGATCACCTAATGACTCAGTATCAATTTGCTCACTTACAGTATTTTGTATTCCAGTTCTCTGTTGGTCTAACCTAATATCCATGAAGGTATTGGTTGTTGTCACTGTGGTTCTGGTAGTTGTATCTCTTGCTTCGCCAACCCTAAATGTATTTGGTACGCCATTGGTGACACTTTGTCCTGTAAATCTTTCGAATTCCGCTGCTGTTCCCTGTCTACTTGATGTTGATGTTCCTCTACTTGTACTACTATTACTGTTAGATTCAACTCTTCTATTTAAATCCACGCCAGTGGTTTCCCAAGAATTCCAAATTACTGGACTAACGCCCAATCTTTCTCCGTCTTCATTCGTTGAAATTTCGGTTCTTAATGCTTCGGCAACGCCCAAGAAAGATCCTTCCATTTCGACATTATTAAGTTCTAGTTTATTGACATCAATCCAAACATCTACAGATGGATACAACTGAATTGATCCTTCCCAAAGTTTCACAAAAAATGGAGTTACATTTTCAGTTCTAGTCGCAAATGGTTGTCTCAACCAAGAAGTTTCGCTATAATCTAGTGTGACCACATCACCACTTCTTTTTATATTTGATCCAAATATTTCTGCGTATCTCTTATCTCCATTTGTTTGTGTAGAAGTACCTATTCCAGTTATAGTATTATTTGCTACTTCTAACTTTAGATTTGTAGTATAATGAGAAGGTCTTAATTCTCCCCTACCAACATCTATGCTATTTTTAACTCCATTTGACAAATCTTGAGTTAGGAGAGAACCAAAGTTATCAACATAAAAACCAGATTTGAATCTATTTTGACCATTACCATCATCGACAAATAAATTTTGCGTATTTGTCTCTAGCATTGATAGTGAGGTATAATACTCTAGATTTTTAATTCTAGATTCTAAATTAAAGATATCTCTCATTTGATATCTTTTATGTTGAACAAATTCTATCCTAGCATCAGATGTATTGTACAGGTATGCTGGCAAATAGATGTTAGCAATATTCATTGCCCCAGAAACTTCTTCTGGCAAAACTGGAATATCCGATGGATTTCCATATTTTACAGAAAATGACTTATCTTTACTTAGATAAATTCTATCAATTCTTGGTAAATAATAAGAGTAAGTTAAGATTAAAGACTCATCTGGGGATATAATATTTTTGGAGCTATGATTGGACCCAGAAAAATCTCTACCACCAAATTCAAATGGAGACTTATTTCCTTCAGAAACAGTGTAATCTTTTACTCTTGGTCTTAGATCTATCAAATCTGTTAATCTATACCCAGAAATTGAAGGTATTTCATTTTTATAATTAAATGTTGTATATGAATTGACAGTAGTTATATCTCCATCATCCGACAAATCAAAAAATCCTCTCATAAAATAGGATTTTAATTTTCTTTCTGGTTCTGGAGAATTGGAATTTCTTATGATTCTTGAATAATCGAAATATGTTTGTCTCTGTCCATTGTCTAGTCTGTATCTATCTGTTACATTGGTGCTTCCTTGATTTATTGATCCTATTATGCCATTAACATTGGATTGATCAAATCTAACTAATTCTCCATTTATAAAATTTATATTATTTTCATAGATATATCCAATTGAAGTGTCATTTTTTCTTTCCACATAAAGTGCTCTTGCTCCACTAATAGTTCCTACTAGGCTTTCTCCTATTATAAGATCATTAGTAGTTGAAGTAGCACCATCCATAGAACCAATAGTAGCAGATGGTGAGTCTGGATTTGATGTGTCTTTGGACTCAAAAACTGCATATAAAAGATTTACATCTGGATAGTTTAAACATATTTCTATGTCTTGTACTCTAGTTCCATAAGGGTAATTTCCATAAGTCAGTCCATCATTTGTGGTTGATTGTCCAATTCCAGAATATAAATTAGATGACTTATCAATAATTACACTATCTACTATTTTTTTCTTTTTAGATTTTGATTTAATTTTTGTTTTTCTTAGGGTTGCAATCAGTATAGCACCAGTATCATTTGCTCCTAAGTTATTGATGACTAATCTAGTAGAACCTGATTGAAAATCGAACTTATCCGATGTTAAAGTTTCCAAAGTTCCATCACTTCTGATAAGAATATATCTTTCTTCGTCAAATGGTAAAAATACTTCATTTGATTCAGCATCGATTGGGTCTGTCGAATTACTAGAAATATTAATGTTACTAAACTGTTTTCTTATTGTTAGTTGGGATCTGGTAAGATCCACCGATTCGATATTTGATTTTGGTAAAACACTAAACAGAGAATTATTACTAGATGAATTACCACTACTTCCCGTAATTTGTAATTTTGTAGTGAGAATTGATAGATCTGTCACATTGACTGATGATGTTGGTAGATCTCCATATACTACTCCATTAACATTCTCTACTGGAGATATTGTGAATTCTCTTGCCAGATAGTCCACATCTTCTACTTTAGCATAAGAAATTATTGTTTCCCCGCCTTGACTATATTTCACTAAATTTCCAGTAGTAATTATCCCAGAAATATTAGTGCCATTTACTGTTACGGTAGAGATTCCTCCACTACCAGAAGAAATAGAAGAAATTCCAATGAAATTTGAATTAGATTGTATAGTATCTGCAGTAAATGTTATGCCAGATCCAACACTAGAAGAATATACTGATTTTATGTCGGAGATTGCATAGTTCCTAATATTAGTAATATACCTAGATAATTCATTTTCGTCCGATCCACTAAAAATTATATTTTCTTTTTCTGAAAATTCTCCTCTAATTTGATATGCATTAATAGTACTAGAACTAGAAACAGATTCTTTTAGATATCCAGTTGCTCCAGTTTGAGAACCTCGGATATAAGTTGGAATTGATAAAGTTATTGGCTCATTTAATGTAATACTTGAATAAGTTTGTATGTCAAAAAGAGACAAATCCCATTGATTTGTCTCTAAGTTCTGAACATCATATCCACCTTGTTCCAAAACAAAATCATAAACTCTAGCCACACCAATCTCATTTCCTGGAGCACTATTAGGATCGCTAGTTACTCTTTCGTCTCTTAAACTTAAAGTAGTTGTTGTATTAAAATCAATCAGGGGAGATCCAGTTACATTGTTAACAGTTAGCGTTGGATTGAACCCAAAATTGACAGCTTGACTTTCTATTGTTTTTGTTGTTCTTGGTTTTGGAACATCTAGAAATGTTGGTCCTTGGAATTCTACTTCGTATCCTTTTACATAAGATTTTCCTGGACTTATTTTATAGATTGCAAGATCCTCGTTTGGTACAGATCCATTATAAGTAAGTTCTCCAGAATTAAAAATTCCACCATTGCCAATTCCATTATTTAAACTTTCTTTGCAATAAGTGGTGAATGACTTTATGTAATAGTGTCCTGATTCGTCAAAAGTTCTTCTTGCTAATTCATCACCTAAAATATTGTAATCAGTATTATTGTTAATTTCTCGCAATACACCATTTTGAACGGTTGCTAGTTGAACAAAATTAGCATTATCAAAGTCATTAATATCTTTTTTGGCAAGAGATGTTGTAATTTTTAAACGATCTGCTCCAGGTGCAGAATAATTATTATATCCCTGGGCATTATCTGTTAAAGACTCATCAGAATCTGAAGTTATGATTTCTTCTGAAACTAATAGACCAATTCTATAACTAGGATCATTTGTATATTGGTCTAAAATTAATATTTTATCAGATACATCTACAAAAGTTCCTCTAAGAAAATAAACACCATTAGATAGTGCAAATGCAGATCCAGTTGAAGTTGAATTATTTGCTAATGTTGAAGCAAACCCCTCTCCAGAAGATATAAAAGTATTTCCAAACTGTATTGGATCTTCAGTAACTAAAACCTCATTATCAAAAAACTCTCTTTTAGAAAAATCACTTGATGATTCAAGATAATCAATATATAAAATTATATTACCTCGTTCAGACTCATCTGCAGTAAGGACTTTTACTACTTTTGCCTTTACTCCAGAAGATTTTCCATATAATTTTATACCAATTAAGTTGTTTAAATATAAAGAAACTGGAACTCCAGAAAAATCGCTATTAATTTCTACTGCATAAAAATTACTAATATATGTTAATTGTCCTGGTATTACTTTTGCACCTTCTTTAAAAAAGTGAGATCCAAATTGCTCTACCTGATTTTGTAATATTGATTGAAGAGTTGTTAATTCTCTTGCTTGAACTGGATACCCAGGTTTAAATAATACCTTGTAATAATTTTTATCAGGATCAAAATCATCAAAATATGGGGATACATTTAGATTTGTTTCTTGTGGCATAATTCTTAATTAGAATTGCAAAATTACTTTAATATCTTCTTTTTGATTTTCTGACCTAGTGATTGATGGTCTATTGTCAATATAGATCATATCACCGGAGTATTTTTTAACTTCTGGGTCAGACAGTCCCTGATCAAAATATTGTCCAAGGTTATATGTCATACTATTTATAGTGGTAGTCAATCCACTAAATCCAGTATCAATTGATAAATTATTAGATTCACCGATAATTTGACCACCAGAAGATAAAAATCTATTTAGAGTGTATCCATATTCCGGAACAAATCCTAAAAAACTAAATCCTGTAGTAAATCCAACTATTGATCTATCCTGCCAATATTTTAAAACTCCAGTTCTGTTATCATATGATACTACCCTACCCATAGCAGTTTGACCAACACCAATATTTTGTGTAATTGTAGAATTTGATTCAAAAACGGCAGATTCAAAACTTCCTGTAAGTTTTATTGCATAAGTATTACTTACCTTTTGAGATGCTAATGTCGTTGTAGTACCAAAAGAAACTGGATTTTTAATAATTCCAATTCTTGCAATTTTATTTCCAGTAATGAAATCTGGATTTAAATTATCATTTTCAATTCTAGAATACACTAATACATTTTTTGCCCCAAGTTCAGTGTAAATATTTTTTCCGTGACCTCCAGGAGGAGGTATTATAATATCAAATAATGGTAATGTATCCCCAGTTACACCAGCAGAAGACAAATCAACTATACCATAAGTATATCCACTTCCACCATTAGTTATGTTAATAGATTCTACTGTGGAATCATTTCCAACTACAATAGTTGCTTTAGCACCAGATCCATCACCAATAATTGGAACATCGGTAAATGACTTGGGAATACCAAGACCACTTCCTCTATTATTAATAACTATAGTTTTTAATTGCCCGCTATTTGCAGAATCTGCATTTTCTCTGACTGCTAATGTATCTTGGGATGTACTCCAATTTTTCGGTATGGGAATATAATTTAAAGAATCAAACTTTACCAAATCATTAGGATTTATTGTATAAAGATATTTCCAAATATATCCATCACCACTAGTCCCAGCACCTCTTGGTTCTAAATCAGTAAATGTCGGTTCATCTATGGAAGGTCTTCCATTCGGGTTTTCTGGACCTATACCATTGTGTAAACAAATATAAACTCTATACTCACTATTCATTACATAAAAATTTGATTCATATAAACTAGTTTTATTTGATGGTTTAGACAAATTATTTCTACTTATATCATGACGATACATATCGTAAGTTATTCCAGATTCCCACTCAATTCTTCTTATTACCTGTCTTACATCATCACTATTAATCTTTTTTAACGCTATAATAGTATCCCAAATATCACTATAGTTATCAAAACTATCAATTGGAGATGGTGGAGATTGTTCCCAATTTGTAGCATAATCTGTAGAATTTGTTAATCCGACAAATGCATAATATGCATTTGTAGTTGATCCAACAGAAGAAACAAAATTTTCTGCACTCAATATTCTAAATTGATCTGTTATTATTGCAGACATTGAATTATACTTTTTATATATTTATCTCTTTTATATATTAGTATAATTTTGAGTTCTTAACTGATAATATCTTCGTACAATTGGAGTACTATTCAACCCGACAACACCATAATTTTCACTTACATCATAATTTTTAGTTACATTAGAAGTTTCAACTATTCCCCAGCTATAATCACCATAATATGAACTATATCCAAGTCCAGATATTCCATCATAACTAGAAACACTAACTGTTACTTGAGTTACAGAAACACTTCCTACACCATAAACATCTGTTGATGCTGTAGATACTGAAATTACTTGATATATATTATCAATTCCAGTAGTGCCAATACCAATAATACTACCATCTCCTCTAAGAGAAGTTACACCAGAACCAATAGATGAATTTGATACTTTAAAATAATAATTTTCTTGTATTTGACTTTGACTGACTGTTGGATTTGTAACTAAAGAATTTCTCAAGTAAGAATTTTGAGGTATATATAAGTCAAATATTAGTGCTGTAGATGCAAATCCAACACTTGCAGTTTTTATTCCAGATATAAATCCATAATCTCCAATATAAGATACTCCATCAATATATTCCTTTTTCAATACTGGAGGTTCAATAAAAACTAATGGTGGATTTGTGTTTGTATATCCAAATCCTGGAGATATTACTGAAATTGATGAAACAGAATCACCAGATAGCGATGCCAATAATTCAGATTTTCCACTAGTCCCCAATCCAACAGGATTTTGAATTGATACTGATGGTGCTGTGGTATATCCAACACCGCCATTAATTACTGAAATTGATTGTATTGTACCTGCAGTAGAAACTAGTGCAGTTCCAATTGCTGATATTAAAGTGGAATTATCAATTATCTCTACCTTATTAATAATGTCATTAGTAGTATTTTCATTAGTAGGATCAAATATACTTTTTATACTGTCAACATAGATCTGTGTTGTTCCAATCCCAACTGATTGAATTATATTACTAACTGGGAATATATTTAGTTCATATCTAATTCTACTCTTATTAACTTCTACACCATCAATTATAATATCATCTCTTTGTCTACACCAAGTAACGGATCTTAATAAATTTAGATCTGAAGTTATTCCAATTGAGTTATATGGCGATGTTTCAACAACATCTGGAAGGATAATATCTCTCACTAATCGTTTATTTTCAGTTAAGTTAAATTTGTCCCCAGTAATTTTTAATATATCGCCAACTTTAATAGTCTCTAAAATATCTACATCAATAACATCAATTTCTGGAGTTCCTTTATAGAATAATATTTTACACTTATCTCTAGATTTTGGTGCTTCTACAAATTCAATATTACTACCCCCATCAAAATTATAAGATACTCCTGGTTCTTGAAGAACATCATTAATAAAAATTAATAATACTGCTTTTAGATCTATTTCAGATCCACTTTTTGCAAGAATTGCAAATCTATTTCCATTATCAGATATTGGAAACTTTTTCCGCACTCCATTAAATAGCGAATTAATATCATCAAGCTTTTGCAATTCTCCAATAGACCATCCACTAAAATTGTCAGTGTATATTCTTTCTACAGTTAATAGGAATGGATTAAATGTTAAAGTTGGATCTGTAGGAATTCCAGTTATTCCTCCAGTTTCTATAGTTAAAATGTCTCCAATATTATATGAGTATCCATAGTTTTTAATTTTAAAATCAATTATACTAGAACCTTGTCCTACAACAATATCTATTTTTGCTTGAGATCCTATCCCTGTTATTGGATTATGATAAATTAAATCTAAGTCTGAATATGATAATGGATCTTCAAAAATAACATCAGGTGGTTGTGTAAAAGTATATCCAAATCCTGGATTTGTAATTGCAACACTTACTACGTTTCCATTAGTTACAGTTGCTGTTCCAATAAACTCAATATTTGGAACTCCATCACTAAAAGTTTGTACTCCAACACGGACTATTGGTTGTATTCCAGATCTATATCCAGATCCACTATTACCAATACTAATTGATTGAATTGTTCCTGCTGTAGAGACTATTGCGGTTCCTCCTGCAGCAACTAATGGTTGAAATCCAAACCCATTACTAGATCCTACAGAAATGATTATTCCACCCCTTGGTACACTAGCATTATTTGGATCATACAAAGAAGATGTTGCCGTTCCAGTGAAGTTTAATTCAGTATTACTCAAATCTTCAGATAGATTGAAATCATCTTCTGGATTTTGAAAAATATTATTAATTAATACAATAGAATTTGAGGTAGAAAATCCCGAAATATCATCACCATTAGATTTTAAGATAAAATCCTTTGTTACTGCATCAAATCTACTACTAATATCATCAAAAATATAATTATCTTGATATGTTTCTTTGTTGGTATTTGGAATACCCGATCTAATAAAAGCCCTACCCTGGAATGTAGATCTTATATTAATATCACCATTCACTTCATCATATATTGGACCATATGGAGCATCTGCAAAGTAGATTTTGCTCCCAATTATGTTATAATTACCATTTAATTTGGTTATTTGTGAATTTGTGGAATGTGTTGATATTCCTGTTCCCATAAAAGATCTTTTTACTTCTACAAAAGTTGTACTTCCAACTCCAACTGATGCAATTTTCATAATTTCATCATCAATTTTTATTAAATTTCCACTAAAAAATGAAGTTATTCCAGAAAACTCTACAGTTGTATCAATAAGTTCTAAACTACTTTCCAGTTTTGCAGTTATTGCCGTTGAGACAATAGGGGACTGTATGACATTATCAATAAGAATAATACACTTTGAATTTGGATTAGATGATGTTAAATAATGATTGTTTCCTATACCTACAGATGTTATATTAATTAATTTAGGGGGAGATGATAACGCATCAGCGGGAGATGTACAAAGTCCAACAAATTTAGAATCAAATTTGTAAATATAAAGATCTCCACTCATCTTGTTTGTTACACCTATACCTGAAATATAAGTTTGTGCTATTCCAATTGCGGAAACTGATGATATCAGATCAGATTCAAATAAACGAGAAAAAGTTACAGCAGAACCAGATATAACTTCTGAATTTATTGTGCTTGCTAAAGATACGAAAGTTGTCCCAATTGCAGTTATAGATATGGGTCCTTGACTTTGAGAATTGAAAAAATCATTATTAGAAATATCAACTAGAGAATCTATATAAATTATATCAGTTCCAACTCCAGAAGTAATAGATGCTTGAGTTGATAATATATTTACGTAGTAAAAAGAATCTGAACGATAATTTACTTTTTCACCACTAACAAAAAAATGATCTGGAAGATATATTAAATTCCTATCAATATCAACACTTGATGGGTTTATTGATGTAGATTCTAAACTCCCATTAAATACTCTTTCAAAAATTGGCACTTCTTTGTGAGTTAAATTAAAGTCCTTTTTTAAATTAATATCACTAGATTCATCAAACTTACTAAGTCCAGTAGTCAATTCAGAATTAGAAAAATTTATTGATACTGGAAATGATAAGAATGGAACATATGATGTTGCGTGATGTAATAATGTGATATCAACATCTATATTTTCATTTGGTGTAAATAATAGTTCTGTAATTGAAGCGGTACTAGAATCAAAAGATCCAAGAGGAGAGTTTGTGTAAACATTTCCATATTCTATAAGAGTAGATGTAGAGTTATCACTCAAAACAATAACTTCCGATAGTTGCATTTCATTATTTGTAGTATCTGTAATTTGAATAATGAAATATCCAAAATTATAGTTAGATGTAAATAATGATATGGTTTCTGGAACAGGAGATGATGACGATGCTATGCCAATATTTACAGACTTAATATCAGCATATCTCAATCCTCTAGATGTAGTTGCAGTGAAATTTGTATTGGCTATTGATACTCCAATTACATTAGACTCAAGAACTGTACTAGTATTTGAATAAAATATTAATTCTTGAGAAGTTCCAGAAAAAACCACACCATATGTACCCAATCCAACAGAGTTTCTATATGTATCATCCGATAATGTTATTCTTCCAAATTCTGAAAAATATATTTCATTACCATCAGATATTAAATTTATTTCATTATATTCATAATCTCTACTGGTATTTGAAGAAATCTCAACTAATAACTTTGCAGATGTAAATTTATCGGATATTGTAAATAAACTTTCACTAGATCCAATTCCAATTGTTGAATGTGTTGATTTTATGTTTATAGTATTTCCAAAATCATAGTAATCAGTGCTTGAAATATTTTGTTTTGTGTCATATGATACAAAAGTATAAGTATATTCGTTATTTCTTCCATCAATTGGTAAAAATTCTAATATTGCTTGTTCATTTATTTTTTTTATGTCAAAGTTTCCAACTTCATCGGAAGTGAACATTTTACCATATTGATTTAAATATATTTCATTACCATCCGTAAGCAAAGATATAATAGAAGATTGTCTTCTATTATCAAAACGATCATCCTTAACACCCAAAAATAGTTTCTTTGCCCTTACTTTTTCTGCCATTTTATCTCTTTTAAATATTAAATGAAGTTACAAATGTTTGCGATAATGTAGTATTAAAATCTTGACTGATATCATCAATAATCAATACTCTATTTCCAATAGATTCTGAATAATCTTGGAGTATTGTGGAGTTAAATATTATTTCATCACTTGTTAGTGTATTATCTATGTAAAAACTATTTTCCGAAACTAAATCAAAATCATAAACACAATCAATATTAACTATACTATTTAAGTCGCAAATAGATGAGAAATATCCTTCATTTTGATTTGTTGCCATTCCAGATACACTGGGATTTGAATTTAATATCAAATCGCAAAACTTCTTAAACCCTAGTGTATGATTCAAATTACTTACTGGAGTTTCCCAATCTTGTATTGGAATTTCAGATTTAAGAGAATATGAAAAATATTGATAATAATCACTATCTTGTATCTTTTGTATTGGATCGTTTAAAAATCCGGTATTCCTATTCCATCCACTTTCAACAATTGCTGAAGAATCAACACGATAAAATGATTCAAATGAAAGTACCTCCTTTACAATTGCTTGAGACTTTGAGGTTTTACCAATTAATAACGTTTCCGCATTAAAATCTTTTATGGTTTCTATTGTTAGGTATTCATTTTCTTCATACCATTTTAATACAGTGCCAGAAGTTTCCGGACTAATTACAGTTTCACCTAAAATAAATGAGTTTTTAGTTAATTTAACTTCAAATGTAGGAATTTCATTTTCTGATATAATTCTACCAGAAGAAT
>JGI10211J34971_10001098_pt1 | contig 22504 bp, 22 predicted proteins | sample Etolagsediment_FD_34971 | JGI IMG/M metagenome (IMG submission 34971)
AGATTCAACCGATTGATTTCATGGTGTATGTTGGCAATTTCCTTGCCAAGGGTAGTCTGATCCAGTTTATGGGTTGCCTTTTCGAGGGAGCGCTCTGTTTCTTTTAGGGTTTTTTCGAGCTCTTCACGCTGGGGTATGGCGCTGAGGATGGATTGAAGCAGCGTTCCCGAAACGTTTTCCTGAACATCCTGCGCAAGATATCCCATTCGGGCATTTCGGGCGACTTTGATCTCCCCTTCGTCGGGAGTGAATTCACCCGTAATGATGCGAAGCAGAGTGGTTTTTCCAGAGCCGTTTGGCCCCACCAGACCGATCCGATCTCCGGGATTGATTTGCAGACCAATTTGATTGAAAATCTGTCTTTCAACGAAATTGAGGGAGACTTTGATGACAGTGACAAGACTCATGGTTTATTGAAATGGTTTTTTCTTCATTGTTTTGTTCGCTTATATATAATGGTTTACGATTAATTTGCAAGAGTCATTGATCTTCAGTTTCCGGCTTTATTGTGTTATGAGGCTATTGTCGGGGTAGCATGACGTGGCCGGCATTCAGGGTTTTCCCTCAATGTCATTAAGACGGGTACGATGGCATTGAAATCTCCTTCGTCATTCCGGCGAAGGCCGGAATCCAGTTCTTTTGGCGATTTCTGGACCCCGGCTTTCGCCGGGGTGACGGTATGTGCGTTATAAATTCCTTAATGGAATTGGGTTTCCCCTTGTTTTCAAATGAACGGCCCGAAGAGATTTAAGTAATGGAAGTTGAAGATGATGTGAAATCAAAGCCTGTCCAGCGAAAGCTCGCTGCTATCTTGAGTGCCGATGTGAAGGGATACAGCCGACTCATGGGTCAGGATGAAGCGGCGACGGTAAAGTCCATCAGGGAGTGCCGTATCATTATGGCTTCCGCCATTGCGGTCGCTCACGGAAGGATTGTAGATTCCCCCGGTGATAATGTTCTGGCTGAGTTCGGCAGTGCAGTGGATGCCCTTGAATGCGCGGTGGTCATACAGGAGTCGCTGAAAGAAGAAAATGCCCAATTGCCCGATGACCGCAAAATGGTTTTCCGCATCGGCCTCAATATCGGGGATGTGATCGTTGAAGGCGGGGAAATCTATGGGGACGGCGTCAATATAGCCGCAAGACTTGAGGGGCTGGCCGATCCGGGTGGTATATGCATTTCGGGAACCCTGTATGANCAGGTGAAGCGAAAGGTCCATTACCGATATGATTTCATGGGCAAACAGGAAGTTAAGAACATCTCCGAAGCGGTTCGAGCCTATCGGGTGTGCTGGAGGGATGCGGACATTTCACAGGAGCCTGAAAAAGGTAAAAAACCGGGCAGACTGACACCATTTAAGGAAAAAGGCTTTGGATTTGCGGCAAAGGTAATTGCAACGGTTCTCTTGATGCTTTTGCTCATGCCTATTGTGAACCATTTCAAGATCAATCTGTTGACAAAAATGTGGCAGTGCCGCCTGGTCCTGTTGCCCAATGCTCACCAGGTGACCGTTGTTACCATCGACAAAGATGAATATCGGAAGATGAATGTGAAGGGGGCGGAAGCCATGCGATCCCCAATTGATTCAAGTCCGAAACTGTGGCGGTGGTATGATCCGACGGTTATCAAAAATCTTTTTGAAATGGGCGTGGGCGCTGTGGGATTTGATTTCTGGTATTCACCCGCCAACGATGCGTACGAGAAAAAGGCGACGGCCCGGTTTGTCGATGTCTAAAATGGGCCAAAAATAATGATTTCCCCGTCATCCTGGGCCAGTATCAAAACACTCAGGACCCGGCGATTTACAGCCAGGCCGATTGGGGGTTTATCTCCGTATACAGGGATTTGACCTGGATTAACGAGGTCATGTACTTGAAAGCCTGGGACAAGATGGCGGTATCGGGGTCCATGGTGGAGCGTGCTGGCTTTTTTGTGCAGGTATTGGCGGAAAAATTGAGAATGAAACCCGTTTTGGGTGCTGGTGGGGTAAGACTCATTGGACGGCCGATCCCGAAGCGCCTGTGGTTGGCTTTTGCCGACACGCCTTTTACGAGAGTTCCCTATCATGAAGTTTACAATGGGTGGGCGGATAAGACGCTGTTCTCGGGGCGTATTGTCCTTATCGGCATGGGGGGGGACAAAACGGATTATTTCCGTGTTCGGTACAGCCCCACCGATTTTACGCCCAATGACAGATCGGATGGTTACGGAATGCCGGGTGTCTTTCTCTTCGCCCACGCCATCAATCAAATTATTCAAGGCTATTATCACACCGAAATAAATGATGAATGGACGTTACCTATTTCAGGGCAAGGGATTTCACTCTTTCATCTGGAGAGCATTTTTTATCTCCTGATTGAAACCATCGGCACCTGCCTGTTGTTATGTGGGGTGTTCGTTCTTGCCCGAAAAAGGGGGGGGCGTTTGATGACGGTCGCTGTCATGGGGTTGACGACGGTGGCACTTATGGCGGCACTGGCCTTTATCCCGGTGCTGTTCGGTTTGGCCAACTTTTTCTTTGCGGGCCTTGTCTTTTCGTTATTGTCCGTCTGGAAAATGAAAAACCGGAAACTGTCTTGAAAGGGGGTAAAAAATGGGTTCTGTCAAATTAAAAGGGGCTTTGGCCCTGCTGTGTATCATGGTTTTATGGGCGTTTCAGGGGCTTGCCGAGGAAAAAACAGAAAATCAGGATAAAATGACGCCGGGAACCATCGAAATTGAGTGCAACATCTCGCTCCTTGAGCTGCGCCTCTGCCCGCATGAAAAATTCCAGAAAAAAGAGAAAAGCGTATTGTTTGGGTTGATCAAATCCGAAAAACGGTTCTGTTCCGGCGGAGAAATTTCTCTGGGCGCAACCCCCGTCAAGCCGACTCCCGTACCACCGGGCAAATACTTGTTAATGATCCCTCAGGGCTACCGCTGGGAGCATGACGGTCCAATTGAGATCGACGTGGAGACCGGAAAAAGAAATTATTTCCTGTTAAAAGTTTTCAGCAGCAGTGCCCATAGAAGCGAGGACGATAATGGCGCCGGTGGGGGCGGCGGCAGCGCCGGGGGGGGGCGACCTTAACCATTGCCGGTGTCATCCATTGAGGGCCGGTATGTTTCGATGCTCCTCCATGATGCACCGGTTCATGACCACCTCTATGCCGGCTTCCCGGGCTTTTGAGGCCGCGTCGTTGTGAACGACACCCAACTGCATCCAGATAGTTTTGACCCCGATGCGAATGCATTGGTCTACCACCGGGGGAACGCGGGTGGGATTGATAAAAAGGTCTGCCATATCGATGGTAAAGGGGATGTCTTCAAGGGTTTTGTAGCAGGCCCTTTCCAGTATCTGCTCCTGCCCCGGATTTACGGGGATGACCTCATAACCCTGTTCCAACAGGTAACGGGCCACCTTGTTGCTGTCCCTGTGGGGTTTGGGTGAAAGACCCACAACCGCGATCCGTTTTGAGTTTTGAAGGATTTTTTCGATTTCACTTGACGGGGGTGTGTAATTAGGGATTTCACATTGTGTGGTTTCCATAAACGTCCTATTTTAAAAGATCTTTTACGGTTTCTGCCTTTTTCTTTACATCCATGGCTTTTTTGACCCCCGGGACCTGTTCCAGGACTTTGTCGATGACCTGGCTCTCCATGGTTGCGGGCTTTTCAGCCTTAGAGGATTCAATTTCCGGTTTGGATGCTTCTTCTGGGGCCTTGTCCGGCTTCAATTCCTTTTTGATATTCTTAAATTCCCTGATGGCGCCGCCGAGGCCTTTTCCGATATCCGGAATGCGTTTGGCGCCAAAAATCAGGATGACGATAACGGCGATAATGATCAGCTCTGTTGGACCCAGCCCGAACATAATGAGTTGTCTCCTTAAATTTTGGTTAAAACCGTCTATTCAAGACCTAAAAATTGAACGGGTTTCTCATCTTCTTCGCGTGCTTCTATGGATCCAATGCAATAGGCCGCCTCTCCCATGGCTTTGAGCCTTAAGAGTATTTCATCGGTTTCTTCTTCATTGACAACGATGAGAAGCCCCAGCCCGTTGTTGAAGGTCAGCAGCATGTCGTGGTCCGATACATTGCCGGCTCTTTTGATGTATTTAAATATGGGTTGGGGCACCCATGTGGTTGTGTCGATGACGGCTTTGCATCGTGACGGCAATATGCGGGGGGGATTTTCAATGAGCCCGCCGCCGGTGATGTGGCTGATGCCGTACAGATGAAAATCCCTTCGAAGGTTGTTGATGGTCCTGGCGTATATGCGGGTGGGTTCCAGCAGTTCTTCTCCCAGGGTTCGACCAAAGTCCGGGACATAGTCGGAAATGGACATTTTCAGGTCATCAAAAAAAATCTTCCTGACCAATGAGTAACCGTTGCTATGAAGACCGCTGGACCCGATGCCGATTAAACGATGGCCCACGGCAATCTCGGAGCCGTCCAGCAGTTCTTCGTTGTCGGCCATACCGACCACGAATCCGGCCAGGTCGTATTCGTCTTCTGCGTAGAAACCTGGCATTTCGGCGGTTTCCCCGCCGATAAGGGAGCATTTGGCTTCCATACAACCGGCTGCAATTCCCTTTACGATGTCAACCGCCTTTTTTTCATCCAGGACACCCATGGAAATGTAGTCAAGGAAAAAAAGCGGGGAAGCACCCTGTACGACGATGTCGTTGACGCACATGGCCACAAGATCCAACCCCACGGTATCATGTTTATTGAGCATAAAAGCAATTTTGAGCTTTGTGCCGACACCGTCTGTTGAACTGACCAAAACCGGATTTTTGACATGTTGAACATGGAGCGAAAAAAGGCCTGCAAATCCGCCGATATTGGTAATCACACCAGGGGTTTGGGTCTTTGCCACAATGGGTTTGATCAGTTCTACAAATCTATTTCCGGCTGCGATATCGACCCCTGCCTCGGCATAGAGATCTTTTGGTTTATCGGGTTTTGAACTGCTCATTTAGGTTTTACCCCACAAGTTCACAAAAATTTGGAATCGCTTTCTCCGCTCAATACCGGCGGTATATTGCGATGGATCGGGCCGGAGATAATTTGAACGGTTGATTTTTATCCTTAATCTTGGGTGTCTTGTCGAATGCTGAGCCCGGGCAAGAACATTTTAGAGGGGGAATAGCTGTTCAACTCTCTGAGCAAGCATGATATCCCCGGCGGCTTTGAGCTGTCCGCCCATGAATGCCTGCATCCCATTAATTTCCTTATTAATCATACCAAGCCATGTTTCAGCCGACATGGTCAGTGTTACGGATGGGGCATCGTGGGTGCCTTCTGAAATTTCGCACGCGCCGTTTTTAACGACGATGGTCCAATTTCCCCCGCCATCCCCGGTTATTTCAAACTGAAACACCGCGTCCAGATCCTGAGCCGCATCGGCATCGAAAACCCCGGGCATTTTGTTGAAAACATCTGCAACATTTTCTAGCGTCATTTTTGAATTTTCCTCCTTTGTTTTTCTTTTTGTTCGATATAACTAGCAAATGATGGCGTTGTCAATCAATATCAGCACGGGCCTAAAATTCCCAACTTCAATATCTGAAAATGATTCGCGGTGCGATAGTTTGTCGATAAATACCCCTTTTTTAGAAGGATTGATGGGTTTGTGATTTTTCTTGCAATATGATGAGGCGTGTGCTAAAACACGCGCATTTCAAAAGAGAACACTCAGGCGTATGAAGAGAAAACTACCTCGAATTACTGCATTTTTGGGAAAAGATACGGCTTTCGAGGGGACATTGACGTTCACAGGTGGACTTCGCATTGACGGCCGTTTTAAGGGGGAAATTTTCACCGAAGGAACCCTGATTATCGGGGAGAGTGCTGTGATCCGGGGTGATATTCATGCTTCCTGTATCCTGGTGAGCGGCGAGGTTCACGGTAATACGGTTGCGGACGAGAGAATCGAGATTTTGACGCCTGCCAGGATTTTCGGAGACATACAGTCCCCGGAGATTATTTTGGGCGCGGGGGCTGTTTTTGAGGGAAAATGTCGAACCGAAAGCTGTTGAAGCACTTCTTCGGTTTAAGCGCGTATACATTGAAAAAAGTTTTTGACAAGTGCGGTTTTTTTTTGTAAAAGGCGATACTTTTGTGTGTAATGGATCTGATCGGAACTCGACTTTAACCTAAAACCCATTGGAAAATCGTGATGAAAGGATGCGTCTGACATGCTGAACATAGACGGTACACTGATTCTTCAAATAGCCAATTTTCTTGTTCTCCTGGTGGTTATGAACATCATTCTCTATAAGCCGATACGCGGGATTCTGGCGAAAAGAGATGAGGAGATGGCTTCCCGCCAGAAAATGATCGACGATTATCAGGGCCGCGTTGAAGATAATGAGGAAGCGATCGAAAGCGGTATGGTGTTGGCCAGGAAGGAAGGGTATCAGGAAAAGGAATCTCTGAAAGCCTTGGGACAGGATGAGGAAAAAGGGGTTCTTCAGGAAGCCGGTGCTGCCGTAGAGCGAAAGTTGACGGCGGCGAAACAGGAGATTGAGACCAAAATTTCAGCCGCTAGAGAGACCCTGGAGAGTGAGATTTCCGGTTTTTCCAACGAACTGGCCGAAAAAATACTGGGGAGGAGCGTTCAATGATTCGCCTTACAAATGAGAAAGGAAAAGCATTCCTGATTGTTGGTCTGACGCTGCTTTTTGCGATTGCTTTGGGCGGTTTTGCTTTTGCAAGTGGTGGCGGCGCAGAGGGAGGAAGTCACGATCAAATGCTCAACCTCTTCTATCGTATCCTCAATTTTACCCTTCTCGTCATCATCCTTGTCGTGGTCGTCAAAAAAACTTCCATGTTGCGGTTTTTTGGGGAACGCAGGGAGGAAATCAAAGCAAAACTGGAAGCGTTGACCAAAGAACGTCAGGTCGCTGAAAACCGAAGCAAAGAGCTTGAGGCAAAGCTTTCGGAATTTGAAATTCAAAAGAAGGAGATCCTCGAACAGTTCAGAGCTGAAGGGGCCAAAGAAAAAGCGCGCATCATCGCTGAGGCCAGGGAACGTGCAGCACAGTTGATTAGCCAGGCCGACCGTACCATTGAGCGTGAAATTCAAGGGGCCAGCGAACGGTTGAAAAAGGAAGTGGTTGAAATGGCAGCTCAGCGGGCGGAAGAAGTCATTGCTAGAGAAATAAAGGACAGCGATCAGGACCATTTGGTGAATGAATTCATAAAAAGCGTGGAGAAACTACATTGACCGGTTCAAAGATTTCCAAACGATATGCAAAGGCGCTGCTCAGTCTGGGGCAGGAAGATGGGAATTACGGGGAATATGGCGATAATCTAAAAGAATTCGCCGGTTTTTGTGGGGAAAATCCCGAATTCAAAAAGGTGATTTCAAACCCTGTTTTTTCAATAGATGATCGAAAAAAGGTGTTGAATGCCGTTTTAGAGAAAAGCACTTTCGCCGATCTCGTAAAAAACTTTCTGCGGCTTCTTCTGGACAAAAACAGAATCGGCGGCGTCGCGGATGTTTCAGATGACTACACACAACTGACCGACGAGATCTCTAATATTATCCGCGCTGAAATCATAACCGCCAGACCGCTGAAAGACGATGTCATGGACAAATTGGATAAGGTTCTTTCAAAGATTACGTCCAAGACGGTCAAAGCAAAAGTGGAAGAGGATGAGTCTCTTATCGGGGGGCTTGTCGTAAAAATAGGTGATTTGGTATTGGATGGCAGTGTCAGGGCACAGCTTGAAGGCCTAAAAGAATCATTAAAAAGGGGTGAAATTAACTAATGGAGATCAGAGCTGCAGAAATAAGTGATATAATCCGGGGCCAGATTAAAGACTACGAAAAGAAGGTCGAGGTGAGCGAGACCGGAAGCGTCTTGTCTGTGGGTGACGGTATCGCTCGCGTATACGGGATTGAGAAGGCCATGGCCATGGAGATGGTGGAATTCTCCGGTGGCATCTTTGGCCTTTGTCTTAATCTGGAAGAAGATAACGTGGGTGTCGCCATTATGGGCGATGACTCCAAAATTAAAGAAGGTGACACCGTCAAGAGAACCGGCAGGATTGCTGAAATTCCTGTGGGCGATGCGGTTTTAGGCCGCGTGATTGATGCGGTGGGCCAGCCTCTTGACGGTAAGGGACCCATTGAAGCCACCGAGTTCAACCGGCTCGAGGTGGTGGCACCCGGGGTTATCGACCGTCAGTCCGTTCATGAACCTCTGTACACGGGTATCAAGGCCATCGATGCCATGACACCGGTAGGAAGAGGTCAGCGTGAATTGATTATTGGTGACCGGCAGATTGGTAAAACGGCCATCTGTGTTGATGCCATCATTAACCAGAAGGATACGGACGTCTATTGTATTTATGTGGCGACCGGTCAGAAAAAATCGACTGTGGCCCAGGTGGTTGATATTCTGGAAAAACATGGTGCCATGGAATACACCACAGTTGTTGCTGCGTGTGCCAGCGACCCGGCGACACAGCAGTTCATCTCCCCTTATGCTGGATGCGCCATCGGTGAGTATTACCGCGACCAGGGCAAACATGCGCCCTGATTATCTACGACGATCTTTCGAAACAGGCAACGGCCTACCGGCAGGTTTCCCTTCTGCTTCGACGTCCCCCCGGCCGTGAGGCGTTTCCGGGTGATATTTTTTACAACCATTCAAGGCTCCTTGAGCGCGCAGCCAAAGTAAATGACAAACTGGGAGCTGGTTCTCTCACAGCCCTTCCGATCATCGAAACCCAGGCCGGTGACGTTTCCGCCTATATTCCAACCAATGTTATTTCCATTACGGACGGCCAGGTTTATCTTGAGCCGAACCTTTTCTTCTCCGGCGTGCGCCCGGCCATCAACGTGGGTTTGTCCGTCTCCCGAGTGGGTGGTGCCGCCCAGACCAAGGCCATGAGAAAGGTTGCCGGTTCTCTGAAGCTGGATATGGCCCAGTTCCGTGAACTGGAAGCGTTTGCCGCATTTGGCAGTGACCTTGACAAAGCGACCTTGAGACAGTTGGATCGAGGCCGTAGACTTGTGGAAATATTGAAGCAACCCCAGTTTCAGCCCATGAGTGCTGAAAAAGAAGTGGCGATTCTTTTTGCGGGTTCGAACGGTTTCCTGGATAAATGGCCTGAAGATTCTGTTGCGGAATATGAAAAGCAGATGCTTGAGTTTATGACCAGCAAATATGCCGACGTTCTGGCGGATATTAAGGAAAAGGGTGATATCTCCGATGAAACGGATGGAAAACTGAAAAATGCTCTGGCAGAATTTGAGGGAATTTTTCAACCCGAGGCCTGATGCGCCTGTTGTTCTGAAAACGAAAAAGAACGATAAACTTCAGATAACCAAAGAGAGAAAGGCCACATGGCAACCTTAAGTGATATTCAGAGGAAGATAGGCGCTGTTAAGAAAACGCGGCAAATTACCAAGGCCATGAATATGGTTGCTGCTGCCAAACTCCGTGGCGCCCAGATGAAGATGGAGAGCTTTGAGCCTTATGCCACCAAGTTCGCGGAAGTGCTTGGGAACCTGGCAAGCCGGATTGAATCTGATATTCATCCCCTGCTGGTGAAAAAAGAAAAAGTTTCCCGGGTGGAGTTGTTGCACTTTTCGGGTGATAAGGGTCTTTGCGGTAGTTTCAATACTAATTTGTTTCACCGGGCTCAAAAGTGGATACAAGAGCAAAAGGAAAATGGTGTTGATATCGGTGTGACGGCGGTTGGAAAAAGGGGCCGCGATTATTTTAAGAAAAGGGGGTATGATCTTGTTGGAAGCCATGTCAATGCCTACAAAAGCGTTGATATATCTTTTGTCAATCAGATCAGTCGGGGAATGATTGACCGATATCTCTCCGATGAGGTGGATGGCGTCTATATGATTTACAGCCGGTTTGTGAGCATGGCCAAACAGTTGCCGACCCTGGTCAAGCTCATCCCCATTGAACCACCGGTTGTCGAGGACGAAGAAAATTCCGGTGCTGAGGCGGAATATCTGTGTGAGCCCAACCCTGAAGGGCTGATGATTGAGCTCTTGCCCAAACACATTAATGTACAGATTTACAACGCATTTCTGCAAAACGAAACAAGTGAGCATGCGGCCCGAATGGCTGCCATGGACAATGCTTCCAGAAATTGTGACGATCTTGTGGAAAGTCTTACCCTTGCTTACAATAAAGCACGACAGGCGGCTGTTACGGCTGAACTGATGGACATCGTAGGTGGCGCTGCCGCCTTGAAGGGATAACGGTTTTAACCATATAAGGAGGTCTTTATTTAACCATGAACGAGGGCAAATTAATACAAATTATTGGTCCGGTCGTCGATGTGGAGTTTAGTGACGGTGAACTCCCCAATATCCTAAACGCACTCCTGATCACCAATCCGGCAATCAACGATGTCGAAGATAATCTGGTTGTTGAAGTTGCTCAGCATCTGGGTGACAACGTCGTGCGCTGTATTGCCATGGACGTGACCGACGGCCTTGTACGGGGCATGCCGGTCAAGAATACAGGAAACCCGATTATGATGCCTGTTGGTGATCCGGGCTTGGGTCGCGTCCTCAATGTGGTTGGAAGGCCNGTGGATGGTCTCGGTCCGGTGGAGACGGAAGAATACTACCCCATTCATCGTCCNGCACCGTCATTTGAAGATCAGGACACGTCGGTNAACGTACTGGAAACCGGTGTAAAGGTCATCGATCTNCTGGTTCCCTTNCCAAGGGGCGGTAAAATGGGGATGTTCGGTGGCGCAGGCGTCGGCAAAACGGTCGTCATGATGGAGATGATCCATAATATTGCCATGCAGCACGGCGGTATCAGCGTGTTTGCCGGTGTGGGCGAACGAACCAGAGAGGGCAATGACCTTTACATGGAAATGAAGGAATCTGGCGTTCTCCCCAAAGCGGCTCTGATTTACGGCCAGATGACGGAGCCGCCGGGTGCTCGTGCGAGAGTGGCACTGTCCGCGCTGACTGCAGCCGAATATTACAGGGATGAGCGGGGCCAGGACGTTCTTCTTTTTGTTGATAATATTTTTAGATTTACACAAGCCGGTGCTGAGGTGTCAGCGTTGCTGGGTCGTACGCCTTCCGCGGTGGGTTATCAGCCGACGCTGGGTACGGATTTGGGTGCCCTGCAGGAGCGGATTACCTCGACTAAGAAAGGATCTATTACGTCAGTTCAGTGTGTGTATGTGCCAGCGGATGACCTTACAGACCCTGCCCCTGCAACCACGTTTGCCCATCTTGATGGAACGGTGGTGTTGTCCAGGCCGCTGACGGAGTTGGGTATTTATCCGGCTGTGGATCCGTTGGATTCCAGTTCCAGGATTCTTGATCCGAACTATCTTGGTGAGGAACACTACCATACCGCAATGCTGGTCCAGCGAACCCTCCAGAAATATAAGGAACTCCAGGATATTATCGCCATTCTGGGTATGGATGAGCTGTCGGATGAGGACAAGATGACGGTTGCCAGGGCGCGCCGGATTCAACGTTTTCTGTCCCAGCCATTCCATGTTGCCGAGACATTTACGGGAACGCCGGGCGCTTATGTCACTGTTGCCGAGACGGTAAAAGGCTTCAAAGAAATCATTGAAGGAAAACATGATGATCTGCCGGAAGCGGCTTTCTATATGGTGGGCGGCATTGAACAGGCCCAGGAAAAAGCTGAAAAGATCGCCAGCAAATAAGCAGAGGGGATAATCCATGGGAAAGTTAAATCTGGAAGTTGTTACCCCTGAGAAGGTGATGGTGAGTCAAGAAGTGGATATTGTCGTGGCTCCTGGGACCATGGGTGAGTTCGGTGTTCTGGAGGGGCACGTGCCTTTTCTTTCCGGTATCGATCCCGGTGAGCTGAGGTTTACCAGTGGGAATCAAACTGAACGTTTTCTGGTGACGACGGGGTTTTCGGAGGTTTCCGATAACAAAGTCTCCATTTTGGTGGACGCTGCTGAAAGAGCCACCGAAATTGATTCGGACCGCGCTCGAAAGGCCATGGAAAGAGCAAAAGAGAGACTGGCCATGGACCGAGGTAAGGAAGATGTCGATTTTATGAGGGCTGAGGCCGCGCTCAAACGCGCTATTGTTCGCATCAGGATTTCGGAAAAGAAAATTTAGCGGCAAACTAACAATAACTGAAAAAAGGCAAGCGGAAGTTCGCTTGCCTTTTTTTATGTATTGACCTTTCTTGATTTCAGCGATAATATGGAAAACATTTGGTTTATAAGCATCCTTTTGTCAAGTAGAGGGTTGTTGCCAAATTGCCAGGGTGCATTTTGATATTTCTGACTTTTGTAGATTATTTTTTATTGAAGAGGCTTGGGTTGCTATGAATACAGAGGTTGATGACAGACAATATAACGTTTGGGAAACTTCAGGTTCGGAGGAAGATGTAGACCAATTCAAGATGCTTGAGGAAAAAGTTGACAACCTTATTGAAAAAACAATGGCTTTGAAAAACGAAAATGTAGCCCTTGAGAAGAAGTTGCGGATTGAGGAAGAAAAAGTTGCTGATTTAAACAGCAAGATTGAGAAACTGCGCTCCGGAAGGAATGACGCGAAACAAAAAATTTTCTCCCTACTTGAGAAAATGGAACAGGCTTCAGGTTAGGGCGACTTTATCTCTGTGATATGAAAAATCCAATTAGAATCAGGATCCTGGACAACGAGTACCTGCTGAGGAGTGATGAAGACCCTGAGCAGGTAAGTGAAATTGCGAAACTGGTCAATGATAAGTTGGATCTGGTGAGACAAAATTCGGATAAACTTTCCGAGGGAAAAACAGCTATTTTGGCTGCCTTTGATATTGCCGGCGATTACCTCCGTTTGCTCAAAGAACGAGACATTCTGCTTCAGGATGTTCAGAATCGTTGTCGGTTGATGAATCGGCAGATCGAATCGGTGGAGTAGGAATATTTTCATTTTTTATGGTGTGGGGTCATTTTTTTGTTAAGAGGATATCGCTTCACCAGTTAATGACAACGCCCGGTCTTGGCGACCGGGATTTATATATGAGGGGCTTGGGAATACTTGGGAAAATACGCAAAACGCGATGATATATGCTGAACCGAAAGAGATGATTGTGGCCTGTGACCTAATAGTGAAATGGATTTGTCAATGATCTCTTAGAAGGGTATTATGTAGCGTCTTGTTTTTTCAGATTTGCGGCAATAATCGGTGTTTTTCCCCACTTTTTCAATTCTGGCCGTTTTTTCCGGAAAATTCCCTCTTTATTATCTCAGTTGACCCCATACGCGGAGCTGTTTTTTGCTGAAGGCGTTGGTGATGTCGGCTAGAGCGCTGACCTGAGAAGCACTCTCTTTACAATCTGATTTCAGGAGCAGGAAAGCATTATGAGCTCATTGTATATATATATGATAGTGACAGGCGGTGCAGGGCTGATCGTCGGAATTCTTTGCGGGTTTCTGGTTCGAAAAAAACTGGTGGAAAGCCGGATTGAAGCCATCGAAGAATATTCAAGAAAGGTTTTGGCTGAGGCGCAAAAAGAGGCCAAGACGACCAAGCGCGAAGCCGAACTCCAGGCCAAAGACACCTTGTACCAAATGAAGGTGGAATTTGAAAAGGAGAGCAAAGAAAAGAAAGACGAAGTGCTGGCCCAAGAGAAGCGGTTGCATCAGAAAGAGGCCAACATTGATCGAAAATTAGAGCAACTTGAACAACGGGAAGACCGGATTTCTGAAAAAGAAAAAGCCGTCAACAGAAATGAGCTTGAGCTTCAAAAAAAGGAAACGGAATATAGCCAGCTGATAGCCGCCCAGCGAAGAGAGTTGGAATCCATTGCCGGCATGTCCGGAGAGGAGGCAAAACAACTTCTGATCAAGTCCATGGAAATGGAGGCCAAGCACGATGCGGCCAAAATGATTCGCCGCATTGAAAATGAAACAAAGGCTGAAGCGGACAGAAAGGCCCAGGAAATTATCGCTCTGGCCGTCAAAAGATACTCTGGAGATTATGCCGCTGAAAAAATTGTGTCTGTTGTCAATCTTCCCAGTGAGGAGATGAAAGGGCGGATTATCGGAAGGGAAGGGCGTAATATTCGAGCTATCGAGGCCGCAACAGGCATTGATTTGATTATAGACGATACGCCCGAGGCGGTTATCCTGTCAGGTTTTAATCCCGTCAGAAGGCAGATCGCAAAAGTCTCTTTGGAAAGGCTGATTGAGGATGGCAGAATCCACCCTGCCCGGATCGAAGAAATCGTAGCAAAAGCTCGAACTGAAATTGAAAACAGTATGAAAGAGGCTGGTGAACAGGCCACTTTCGATGTGGGTGTTCACGGGATTAATCATGAACTGGTCAAACTCATCGGGCGACTGAAATATCGATCGAGTTATGCTCAGAATGTTCTGCAGCATTCCTTGGAAGTCAGTTTTTTGTGCGGGATTATGGCTGCTGAACTGGGCGTTAATGTGAAACAGGCGAAGCGGGCCGGCCTGCTTCATGATATCGGGAAAGCGGTTGACCATGAGGTCGAAGGCCCACATGCCATGATTGGGGCTGATCTGGCAAGGCGATACGGAGAATCGAACCTGGTGGTTCAGGCGATCGCTGCGCATCATGAGGATGTAGAGATGGCATCTGTTCTGGATGTGCTGGTTCAGGCAGCGGACACACTTTCCGGGGCCAGACCGGGCGCACGTCAGGAAATGCTTGAAAGTTATGTGAAGCGGCTTGAGAAGCTGGAAAAAATTGCCACGTCCTTTCGCGGTGTGAGCAAGTCCTTTGCCATTCAGGCCGGCCGCGAGATTCGAATCATGGTTGAAGGTAAAATTGTCAGTGATGAACAATCGAGCGTCTTGTGCAGAGACATTGCAAAGAAGATTGAAAAAGAACTCACCTACCCCGGGCAGATAAGGGTCATCGTGATTCGTGAAACCCGCGCCGTCAGTTACGCTAAATAATCCATATCACAATTAATCTCAGCTAATCGATGATCCCGCAAGAATTGGATGCGAAAATCCTTGCACTATCAAGATAATGCAGCTACAATGTAGCTCTATTGCAGCCACATATCGAAAAGTTCAATCGTCTTGGCCGGGTTTATTTAAAGGAAATCTTTTTATTTAAATAAACCGGCGCCAAAAGCTTTTCAGTTCAAGCTGCCTTAGCAATATCATTTGAGTTAGTGGCAAGTTTGTTTTGCCTTGACAGATGTTGGATTCTTCCCTAGTCTCCGGTAAAGGGTGGAACTTGTTCCTAAGTCAAAGGCGCTTAGCGCTCCGTCGTGTTGGTCGGGCAATTTATATGGCATATGTGGCCGTTTCTGAAAGGAGGAGTGGTAATGTCGAGAACGAAGTCCTATTTGGAAGGGATGCGAATTCTGGCGGTAGACGATGAAGAGGACGTTCTTGATACGATTGAGGAGGACCTGGAAGTTGCCCACGTAGACAAAGCCTCCGATTACGATACGGCCAAAGAAAAGATATCGAAAGAAAAATACGACCTGGCAATCCTGGACATTATGGGTGTTGACGGGCTGAGTCTCCTTCAGGAAACCGTTGCCAAGAGCATCCCCACTGTAATGTTGACTGCACACGCCATGAACGCGGATACACTGATGACTTCTATTGAGCGAGGTGCTATTGCTTTTTTGCCCAAGGAAAAGCTGGCGGAATTGGAAGAATTACTCGCAAATATCCTTGAGGCGCACCATTCTGGAAAACCCACCTGGAAAATTCTATTTGAAGAGTTAGGCGAGCATTTTGATGAAAAATTCGGATCGGACTGGCAGGGAAAGCACCGCGATTTCTGGTCCAAATTCAATCAGACCTATAGTGTCAGCAAAGGCATTCAAACGCGTTTAATGCATGACCGTGAGGTTTTGTCGAAAGGCGTTTGAGGGGTTATTATGATGCTAAAAAGCCACGGGAAAAAGTTTTTGTTATGGGACCTGTAAAGCTGCTTTTAGCATAAAACCTATTCGATAGTTCGGTTCAGTTTTGAAACCTTCGAGTGTGAGTTGGTTTTTTTGAAAGGAGGTGAGTTATTTAAGGATTTTAAATACCGGATTGAGGTGCGCTGTGGCGTCTTGATCGGCTCTATGAAAAAGCGGTTCAAACAGAAAGGAGCAAGTCGGCGATGAAAAAGCTATTTTTTTCTGTAATGGTGTGTCTGATTGGGGTTGTAATGGTCTGTGGTGTGGGATGGGCAAAAAAAGCACCTTCCCTGGATCAATGGAAACCAGCATTTGATCCTTCAGGCGCAAAATATAAATGTATCGTTTCAAATGTTTCCCATCCCGTTATCAAAGGCGTCTTTGCGGGTTTCGCAATCCGAGATGAACTGTGGAAACGCACCAACGGCCAAATCTATCTTGATTACAAACCCTTCTCCATGCTGGGTGGAGAGGTTGAAGTTTTAAATCAGCTTCAGATGGGTGCCATTCAGGGTATGGCCTGCAGCTCCGTTGCCTCGACCAACCTCGGTCCCCGTTTTGGACTCATCAACCTTCCTTTTCTGGTGGATTCTTTCGTAAAACTGGACAAGTTTGTGAACAGCGGCCAGCTTTTTGACCATTACATGAATGCCATGGGTCACCAGGGGATTATGGGCCTGGATATTACCGGATACGGTAATTATGGATGGGCCACAACCATTCCCGTCAGAAATATTGAAGAAGCCAAGAAAGTGAAATTCAGAATTGCGGAAGCCGCTGTTAATAAGATGCTATACAAAGCCTGGGGCTTCAATCCTGTGGTCATGCCGTGGCCGGACGTGCCGGTTGCCCTGAAACAAGGGGTTATCACCGGCTTGGATCATACTCCCATGGTTTGCTATATCACGAAAAAATTTGAAGTGGCCAAATACTTTACCCGGATCAACTATGCCCAGGGGTTGTTCATTTGGCTCTTTAACAAAGCATGGTTCAACAAACTTCCCCCTGGTCTTCAAAAGACCTTTAAAGAAGTGGTTCATGAAGTATGCGCCGAGATTCGTCAGGAGACCATCGCTCAGGAAACCTGGGCCATTAAGGAAGCCAAGGCGAAGGCCGGTGTGACCTTTATTGACCTGTCTGAGGCGGATATGGCGACCCTGAGGAAAGAAGGCAATTACGTCTATAAGGATTTCGCTCCCCAAATCAACAGGCTTTATTCCGATGACAATTATCGTCCTGAGAACTTCCTGCAGGAAGTCCAGGTCTATCTCGGTTATAAGCCGTAAACTAAAATGGGCGGGGAGGATGTACTCTTCCCGCCATTAATTTTTTTGGGAGTTGATATGTTTTCAAAGGTATTGGGCGCTTTTGACAAAGTGCTGGCTTTCATTGAAGAGTGGACCCTGTTTATTGCCACCTTCGCCGCGTTGCTGGCCCTGTTTGTTAATGTGGTTTTGAGGTACGGGTTTAACTATTCCCTGGCCTGGTCGGAAGAGCTGGTAAGGGAGGTGATTATTTTAACCACCTTTATCGGATGCAGTGCCGCCATAAAGGCCCGTTCCATGATTAAAATTGATGCCCTGGTGCAACTGGTTCCAAGTCTAAAAACGCCTCTCGCTATTTTCAGCCATCTGGTTACGCTCTTTTTTTCAGGAATGATGGTGTATTACGGCTGGAAAATGGCGGCCCTTCAGGTAATGACCAACCAGAAGACCATCATCCTTGAAATCCCCCTTGTCTATCTCTATGCGATTTTGCCAATCATGGGGGTCATGATGTTCATTCGAACGATTCAAGTGATGGTTCAGGATTTTCTGGACTTGCGAACTGAAGCGAAAGCGGCCTGATTTCAGTCGTCGTTTTAGACATCTATTCCTATCGATTTGGAGAAAAGCTTTCCTATGGAACTAAGCTATTTTGTAATTCTGCTTGTACTCCTTGGGTGCATGGCTGCAACGGTGCCTGTTTTCATGTGCCTTTTTTTTACCTCGGTTATGGGTTTTGTTTTATTTACCGACCTGCCTGTCCTTCTTCTGGCCCAGAGCCTGTTTCGAAGTATGGATAAATTTGCCCTTGTGGTCGTGTTGTATTTTATCCTCTGCGGTAATATTATGACGGCTGGGACCATCGTGGACAAGCTCATTAAAGTGGCCAATGTTCTGGTCAGCTGGCTCCCTGGTGGACTGGGTATGGCCGGTGTTATTGCCTGCGGCCTCTTTGGCGCCATATCGGGCTCCACGGTCGCCACGGTTGTGGCGCTGGGTGGATTCATGATTCCCGCGCTTCTGGAGAACGGTTACCAGGAAAAATATACTTTGGGCCTGATGACCACCTCCCCCAACCTCGGGGTGATCATTCCGCCCAGTATCGGGATGATCCTTTATTGCATGATCAGTAACGTTTCCCTTGAAGGCCTTTTTCTAACCGGATTTGTGCCGGGGTTTCTGATTATTATCATAACGTGCATTTATTCCTATTTTTATTACCGAAAACGGACTGATTTTGTGCGCATGCCGGTTCCCGACTTCAAGCAAGTCATTTCGACTCTTAAAGAAGGGTTTTGGGCGCTCATGTTGCCCGTGATTATTTTTGGCGGTATTTTTTCAGGTGCTTTCACCGCCAACGAAGCGGCCGTTGTGGCATGTGTATTCGCCTTCGTGGTGGAGCTTTTCATCCATAAATCCATCAAATTTAGAGATGTCAAAAGGATAACCGTTAGCTCCGCTGTTACATCCGCGACCCTTTTGATTATCGTGGCGGGAGCCACCTGTTTTGGGCGGTATCTGACTCTGGAAAATATTCCCGGTCAGATCACGGAAGCCGTTTTATCCAGCATTCAATCCCCCATTGTGTTTTTGGCGGCCTTAAATATTCTTCTGCTGATTGTCGGTATGTTCATGGACATTATCTCCGCCACCCTTATTCTGGGGCCGGTGTTTCTGCCCATGCTCAGCGCGTTTGATATTAACCCCATGCATTTTGGCCTCATCATGACCGTTAACCTTGCCATCGGCTATTGCACGCCGCCAATGGGGGTTAGTCTCTATATTACAGGATCTATCGCCAACCGGGATCTGGTTTATGTGTCAAAAGCGGTGATGCCCTTTCTGGCCATCCAGATTTTCGTGCTGATCCTCATGACCTACTGGCCGGAACTTGTGCTATGGTTGCCTGAAAAATTCGGTTATTTGTACTGATGGTTTGCGGAATAAGTTGTATTGTTGTTTTGATTTATCAAAGATTACACGAAGGAGATAACAGGAATGAATTACGCTAAATACGCTACGCTTCACGCGCGTCACCTGCCCGACAAAGAATGTCTCATTGAGCGGACGCCCTCTCTGAATCAGCGAAGAAATCTCACATGGAAACAGTTCAATGATGAGATCAATCGTGTTAGCAACTATCTCTCAAAGGAACTGGGGATCAAATTCGGCGATTATGTGATGCATCTTCAGAACAATTCCCTGGAATGGCTGATTACTTACTATGGCATTATTAAACTTGGCGCCGTGGTGGTACCGCTGAATTTCAGGTTTGTAGGGGCAGACATCCTTTATGCTGCGGACGTGTGCGACCCTAAAGTTTTTATCATCGGTTCGGAATTCCTTCCGGTGGTTCAGTCTGTTCAGAAAGAGTTGCCCACCGTCAAAAACTATATTTGCGTCGGCGCCGAAGTGCCCGATGACATGATCGATTACAAAAGCATTGCCGCTTACGATGATGTTTCCGAGGCCCTGGTGGATGTGGACGATCAGCATGATCTGGCCATGATGTTTACCTCCGGTACCACGGGTAAACCGAAACCCGTACTGCATACCCACTATTCCCTGAACAATACCGCCATTGGAAATGGAATGAGTTATTTTGTTGAAAAAAATGACAATTATGTCTTTTTCCTTCCCCTCTATCACAGTGGTACCATGTTTTTATGGGCGCCCTTTTATGCCACAGGGGCTAAGGGAACCATACTCCGCGAGTTTACGGATCCCAAATGGATTATGGAGGCCCTTGCTGAAGAAAAAGGGACGGATATTCTTTTTGTGGTGCCCATTGCCGTGGCCATCCTGAACGCCATCAAGGATGGGAAACTGAAACTTGAGGACTATGACCTTTCCAGTTGGCGTTACATGGAGATCGGCGCGCAGCCCGTACCTTTTGATGTGATGAAAAAACTGGTGGAAACACTTCCAGTCGGCGTATCCAATATTTATGGTATTACCGAAGGCGGCGGAGGGGGCCTCTTCAACCTGTATCCGGAAGATGTATTGCGGAAGCCGGGATCCATCGGAAAGCCCACCTTTGGTGTCGAAGGAAAGATTGTTGATTTTGAAGGCAAGGAAATGCCGGCGGGTGAAGTGGGGGAATTGGTTTTTTCCACGCCTCGAATGATGAAAGGGTATTTCAAAAATGAAGAAATGACCCGAGATACCCTCAAAGATGGGTGGCTCTATACGGGAGACCTTCTACAGACGGATGATGAAGGGTTCTTTTATATCGTGGACCGGAAGAAAGACATGATTACCAGCGGTGGTGAAAATATTTTCCCCGTTGAAATCGAAGATGCGCTCATGGAACACCCGAAAATCGATGATGTGGCCTGCATCGGCCATCCCGATGAACGGCTCGTGGAGATTGTGATGGCCATCATTCAATTGAAGGAAGGGGAAACCATGACCGAAGAGGAAGTGATGGAATTCGGCAAAAGCAAGCTGGCCAAATACAAACTTCCCCGAAAGATTGTTTTTGATAAGGTCATGCGGAACCCCACCGGCAAACTGATGAAGCCTCAGATGCGCGAAAAGTATACGGGAAGGAAAGAGGCGTTTCAAAAACTGAGTTAGAGACTGAAGACAAAATTTGAAAAAGAGGCGGCCTGTGGTCGCCTCTTTTTTTTGCCGAGACCCCAAATATCTTGCACCCTTTCCATATATTGAGTAGATCTCCCTTTAGGAGCACTTTATTTATAATCAGAATTGGTGAAGTTGAATCATGTACAGGATTGTAATTGAGGCTGTTTTTGTCCTGCTGGCAGCAAATTGTTTCGTGGCCGAGGCCGATGGAACTAAAAATGCCAGGGGAAGATTGTCTGTCTGGTTGATTCCCTTCGACCCGCCCTTCGACACCGATTTAGCGGAAGAAGAAACGCCGGTTAAAAAGCAGCTGGATGCCTTCAATCGGCGATGGGCCGCATCGGGCATTACCGTTTTAAACACAACCGTTGACTGGATGGTAGATCAACTGGTGGTGTGGAGCCAGGAATATGACATGCCCAACTGGGCGTTGATTCGGGGGCAGGAAAAAACGCTGGAAGCGCTCGGCCGATTCGCAAATACGAACAATCTGGATCTCCGCGTTCGGTTTCTCAAATGGAAAAACATTATCCCCTCACTTGAAAAGTCCCTGGTGACACAGCATGAAAATATTTTCCAGGGTGAGGATTCAACTCCCGATGTGCTGCAGATCGGTTCCACATGGGCAGCCTATTTCGCCGAGAAAGGGATTGCGCTCTCACCCGGGGAAGCCGCCGGAAACCTGTCATGGCGAAAGATAGACAGTGATCCCGTCTCCTTACCTTACACAATGGATGTTCGGCTGATGTTTTACTGGAAAAGGATGCCCGGGCATTCAAAACCTTTTCACGATGTTTTAAAAAAGGCATCCGATTGGCAGGGAATCGTAGGCGGTCTTTCGACGCTTGTGCTGAACCATGAAAATCCTGCTCCGCCCATGGTGATGCCCACGGCTTTGACCTTTAATCTGTTTCATGATTTTGTCCCGCTGGTATGGGCTTCGGGGGAGCCGTTTTTTGTTCGGGATCTGTTCGGGACTCGGACCAACATGGGCAAAGCGGCATCGTTGAAAGTTCCCCTTTTGATTTCGCGAAACGCCACAATCAATGACAAAGAGGGACATGCCCACCGGGTCATTTCTTTTCCGGAAATGAGTCAGGAAAGAGCGGCCAGGCATTTTATGCAAGGCGTGGAGTATGTGGCCATCATCCAGCCGGCAGCGTTTTTGTCCCGCTGGCGCCGTCATTTTATGAAGACCGTATCCGCGTCTTCGGAGGTTTTTTGGGAGTGCGCGGGTGTAGCCCTGTTGCCCGCCATGTTCAAAGGGGGAACGGATTTGATGGTTGTGAATGGAACCCCGAAAAAAACAAAGGCCTTTCAACTGGTCCGTTTTCTGGCTTCAGACGAAACCCATTCCGGTATTGCTTCTGAAAATGGATATTTGCCGGCGCAAAACAGTGATTTTGGGCTCAATATCCTGCTGGAAACCCTGGGCGGATCTGGTTCCATGGGTGCCAAGAATGCCATTTTGTTGATCCATTCGGCAATAGAAAAAGGGCGGGAATACCCTTCTATTGTTGAATTCCCCACCCGGGTGGAATCCATAGAAATTCTTGAATCCATCCAGATGTTGTGGCGACGAATTGGAGAAGGAAATGCACAGCAGGTTCGGAAATATGCCGGGAAAACGGCCCTGATGATCAATTCGCGTATCTACTGGCCTTCTACACTGTGGGTGCTTCTGAAAAGATTATGGCCGGCGATCACCCTTATCCTGGCCCTTTCATTCTTTGGGCTTTATCTTCAAAGTAGAAAAATCGCCTGGCGAAACAGATTGTTGCG
>JGI10211J34971_10001100_pt1 | contig 22499 bp, 11 predicted proteins | sample Etolagsediment_FD_34971 | JGI IMG/M metagenome (IMG submission 34971)
AAAATAGTATAAGAGTTCTCAAGCAATCTGTTTCCTCTTCTCTTTAAGTGCTTTCTTGATGTATGTCAACCAAGGGTTATCATTCAGATCCACGTAAGGTAGTCCGGCGCGCTGTGCTGGGGTCATACCATCCAGGCTCAGGTGTGGCTTGATGTAGTTGTAGTTCATTATATGTTTAAGATAGTGAGGTTGTATGTCCAAAGTTTTCGAGAAAAATCTCTCGGACCTTCACATCATTAGAGATTTTAATCGCCTTTCTTTATGTTTTGATTGGTATAAGGAATAGAATAGAAGAGGGTAATCAATTAAGATCGTTCTATGGTAACAAGTCACGTAAGAAACTCAGGGAATAACAACATAAGTCACTACATGCAATAGAACACTATCACCCGCCATGAAACAGACTTTTTAGAAAAGTGCTATCACCCGAGGATGAAACGGAACCAAACAACAAAAGATATTTATACATTGAATTTAATATAGTGATTCACATGGCTAATAAGATAACGATGTCGGGCAATTCTAAAGATATGCCCCTCATCTGGCGTGGAAGAGGTCGCGGGCGGACTGCCCGTTTCCACCCGCAATAAATGTGTCGAAAAGGGACACGGTAGCCAGTATTTTATTCTTTCACTTTTTTAACCTAAGTTTTATTCTTAATCTCAATTCACACTGGGCGTATAGCATAGCGGATAATGCGGCGGCCTTCGGAGTCGCAGGTCGGGAGTTCGAATCTCTCTACGCCCGTTCAAATGGGCATATAGTATAGCGGACAATACGCTGGTCTTCTAAACCAGACACCACCGGTTCGAATCCGGTTATGCCCGTTCTAAACTTGCGATAAATCGCAAGGTCGGGCAATTGATAAACATATGCCCTCCATTCGCAAAAACATTATGGGGTGTTAGTTCAGCTAGGCAGAACGGCGGTCTCCAAAGGATAGGTTCTCCATAAAGGTAAACCTTCCTGGAGAGAACCGCAGGTCATGAGTTCGATTCTCATACACCCCACTCACCCTTTAAGGTCTATCGTCCCAGAGATGATTGACAATACATACGCAAAGGTCGGTCAGGCGACCTCAAAACCTGGTGGAAAATAAACTGAACATAGCGACCAATGTCGTTTCATCATGCGTCCGTGCGGTAGCTGGTTATCCAACGAGCCTTCCATGAGGTCGTAAACAATCGACCGACCTCGAAGTGAGCTCGTTACGAGGGTTCGAATCCCTCCGGGCGCATTCAATCTCCAATCGCAATGCGGGTGTGGTGTAGTTTGGTATCACAGGACGCTGCCAATGTCCTAACTCGAGTTCAAATCTCGACACCCGCACTCAAATTACATTTTGAACTTATGCAATGCAACCCCGTTTGAAAACGGGGTGTAATCTGTCGATCCTGTATCCCCTCTGCTGGTCAAGACCAAAAATTTTATATAGGTTCTGAAATATATATGATTCCAAGTCCGCGAGGGCTATCCGATAATACGGTGATACGAATGATATTAGGAAAGCAATACACATCAATAGATAGGCGGGAGTTAAGCTCCCAACTAGTGTGTAATTTGCTTAGCTCCTAAATCATCCGCATCTAAGATGTCAGACCGTTTTATCCGATAACGATTCTTAGCATCCCTTACAAACGACCACACGGTCAATACATCTTCACACACACATCACCTTTAGGGTTGGAAACTCCATTGGTTTCCATTTGGCCGTGCGAGGAGTTACAGAAGGACATCATACGCAAAGGTTGGACAGGCGACCTGGACACTTTGTGTCCGACCAGTCGGATGTAAACAAACATCCTCCTTTAACCTGCTGGAAAATTTATCAGGCAGGCAACGAAATGCCTCGGTAGTGTAGTATGGCCTAGCATCTCAACCTGTCGAGCTGAGGCCAGGGGTTCAAATCCCCTCCGAGGCGCTTTACATTTCACACGCAAAATCACTAAGAACTAACGCAAAGGGTTCCGTTCACCCATAAATAAGAACGGAGGAGGTGGTAAAAGATTACCACATTAGACCAAAAGGGTGGCCGTCTGAGTGCCATACGCAAACCTATCACCATAGGAATGGTACGATGACACGGCGATGTCGCCAGCCAAAGGACAAGTACATCGCCCACTTTTTAAAATCGCCTATGGCGGTTTTGAAAGGTGGGATACATACACGGTTGCACAGAGATTTCAAAACCTGCACTAGCCGTATCAGAAGGATGTGTAGCAGAATCTGGTAATGCACCCGGCTGCAGAGAGAAATAAGCAACGCTTATTGAACCGCAGCAACCGGGAAATTCTCGGTTCAAATCCGAGCACATCCACTCACCTAACCACAAATAATAATCGGAGTTGATTAATATGGAGTATCTCTACGCAATATTGCTATTGCACAGCACGAAAACGGAACTTACAGAGGACAACGTACTGAAGGTCATGAAGGCTGCCGATATCGAGCCTGACACGGAACGTGTCAAAAAGCTCGTGGCGTCTGCAAAGGACATAGACATAGCCGATGCTATACAAAACCCGGTAATCGGACAGGCGCCTGCACCGGTTGCAGAGGTAGTCCCAACTCCCGAACCGGAGATAGAGGAAAAGGACGAAAAGACCGATGAGGAACAGGCGTTCACCGGCCTTGACGTTCTATTCGGAAACGAGGATTGATAACCATGAACAAGATAGAAAAAATATGCGGCATTTGCGGAAGGAAAGTAACGCGATGCAGTAAACGCTACGGGCTCAGGGTTGACGGCACGGAATACGAATCGTACAACCTTTCATGCGACGATTGTTATTCAATGTGCGACCTCGGGATAATGGTGTTATACTGTAAAGACGAGCACAAGACGATGGTGTCCGTATCGGATTATTATTCGAATAACGGCTCGTTCTACTGTTCTCATTGCAAGAAGGTATGCCGTCCGCGTGACAGGCTTCCCGAATACGAAGAAAAGATAAAGGCCATGAGAGAGTCGGCATTTGAAGGTCGTAACGGTGACCCTATAATCTAAACGCATCAGCTCTTAATTCCTTGATTGATTTCAGGGTTGATAAGGGTATAGAGAAAATCGATAGATTTTCTCATACACTTATGCTGGAGTAGCCAAGCGGTCAAAGGCGGCAGGCTTAAGACCTGTTCTGGTAGCAGTCCGAGTGTTCGAATCACTCCTCCAGCATTCAAACTTTACACTCAAAAAATATATATAGAATAGATTAGATATGTGATACCAATGAATACTCACAACCTGCTTAGGCAGACCTTATTGCTATTGCGATAAGGTCTTCATTCGCCATAGGTAGTGTGAGGTTTATTATTTTTCTAACAATTAATGTCTATAACAATTAATGTCTATATTGCACTTTTTATTTAGAGAGTTTAAACTTTTACTACCATTTACTCTTTAATTCCTTGATTGATTTCAGGGTTGATACACTTATGCACGGGTAGCCAAGCGGTCAAAGGCGCCGGGTTTAGGCCCCGGTCTGGTAGCAGTTCGCAGGTTCGAATCCTGCCCCGTGCATTTTCATCTCACACAAAAATCGCAATGCTGGGGTAGCCAAGCCTGGTCAACGGCGCTAGGTTGAGGGCCTAGTCTGGTAGCAGTCCGCGAGTTCAAATCTCGCCCCCAGCACTCGCAACGCTGGAGTAGCCAAGCCTGGTCAACGGCGGGGGCCTCAAGAGCCTCTCTGGTAGCAGTCCGAGTGTTCAAATCACTCCTCCAGCATCATTTCTTTCCAAGAATATATTATCGTCAGGCCAAATCGTGTGTGTCGTGATGTATGCCATGAACGCATAGTCATAAACCTTAAATACGTTATGTTTTATACATTCTACCAATGAACCTTAACACTACCACGACAACAACTACAACCACATGGTTGTAGTGTCGGACAAGGGTAGTGGATAGGTTTTTATTTTACCATCAAAATCTTCTTCTGCCTCTAGTCCGATTTTTATTCAGATTCAATATGCCTCGGTGGCTAAGCCTGGTATAGCGTCTCCTTGGTAAGGAGAAGGTCCCGAGTTCAAATCTCGGTCGAGGCTCTCTAAACACTCACAAATATGCAAATGCTCCATGACCCCGAAGTGTCACCCGATACAGTGGGTATGCAGGTATGGAATCCTGCCGGGGTCTCTCATATGCCTCCGTGGCTCAGCTAGGCAGAGCGGCCGGTTTGTAACCGGCAGGTCGCGGGTTCGATTCCCGTCGGAGGCTCTCAGCACCCGTCGCCAACCCTGTATGTTTCCGTGCAGGGTTATTGACCTACGGTCAAGATTCCTCGACAGGTAAACCAATCTCGGAATATTCAGAGAATTAAGGTCGCCTATCCGACCTTACAATCGCAACGTCTATTATATCCTTAAAAAATAGACCTTAAAGGGTGCGATGGTGCCTATTAGGTCGGGGTAAATACTCCCCACCGCCTTCAGGTCGGCGGTAAAATAGACCTGGCTCATTTGCCTCCGTAGCTAAACTGGCCAAGGCGTCCGCCTCGTATGAATGGCTATCGCCATTACTTCCGTGATAGGACAAACCAATCACGAAAGATTCAGAGAAAGCGGAAGATTGCGAGTTCAAATCTCGTCGGAGGCTCTTACTCATCTTCAGTATTGGTTATTATATCTATTGAATCTATGTGGTCGTATTCAATTCCATGGTGTCGATTCCGTAGAATATCCTTTAATTTATCCAGCTCGGAGTTTATGGAGTCAAGAATTTTTTGTATATCATCCTCATAGGATGTTTCCATAGGCGTTCCTTTTTCTTCGGATATACATTCTTTTGTTGTCCTTTGATTACCTAATATTCGACCTATCTCGGATAAAGAAATCTCCACATCGACAACTCTTTCACCTATTCCTTCGCCGTCTTTCACCGCAGGCTCCACGTAGTTGCACTGTCGCCACCAATCTCGTTTAGCTTTTTGGGCTTCCATCCATTTGTCTACGATGGTTCGACACTCTGAACAAATTAGCCCAACTGGGCCACCCACAAGATTTTCTATATTCTTTTGCTCCTTTTCACAAAGAGAACATCTTCCCTCATCATGCGGTAAAGCAAATCCAAAACCTTCTTTGTATCCCCATCCCATTTATCCTACCCCCATCATTTACTCAACGAAGTGTTCAACACTGGCATATCGTCATCAGGGTCGGTCTCGGGCGCACCTTTAAGCTTATCCTCATTCATATCAAAAAGCCCTGACCAGCTAGAATCCCTGCTCAACTCGAAATCACGGCACATCCAGCCGCGTGGTGCAAGTGTATGGTGTTTCCTTGTTACGCTCTTCTTGAGTTTGCCATTACGTTTATCGATATAAACATCTATTATATTGTACAAACCGTCCCGAACATCTGTCAACTCCTTCAACGCCCTGTCCGGGTCACGCCAGCCGTGTTTCTTATTATTGCCGGCGGCAAGGTCATTTATATGTGTATCAAGGTGTTGTATACTCTTATGTATTATATGGGTTCTAACAAAAAAGCCCTTTTTCAACAACATCTCTACTAGTCCCACATCGGATAGAACTACTTTCTTTTTGAAAAGTTTCTCCAGTTGTTTATCCGCTGCATCATTGATAGGAAGAAACTTATCATGTGCAGAATCACTATCCATTGGATGATAACCCCAAGCGCCCATACTATTCCCGCACCTTTCCAGAATGTTTCTTACAAAGAGGAATAAAGAACCTGTGCTCATTGTGTTCCACTTTTGCCACATAGACAGGTTCTTCGTCGCAAGACTCTTCCATACAGAGCCCGTCGCAGTTCCATCTTTCAATTTTGTGAACCTCTAATATCTTCATATTGTCACCTAGCATATTATCACCTACATCTTTGAATCGACTATATCTATGGAATCTTATAATGCTTTCTAAACAAAGTTTATAAAGAAACGGACATACAGTCTCACCCTTTTAAAATACACTTGGTCACTGTCATAGGAATAGTATTATGCCTGGTTGGGTACGCATTTTAAAACCCTGAACGGAAAAATACAGGGTCGGCAACGAACTCCCTTCAGTTAATCAACATCAACAGGCGGTATCACACCGCAACTCTTTTATACTTTAGATTGAATACTTATCAATAATGTTGGCTTTCAATAAAAATATAAGGAAGTGACTCTTCCTATATTCGCCCTACGACCGAAAAAGGGTCAGTAGTCAACGGACTTTTTTAAAATCAAATGTTTTCACAACCACAATCTAATCTAAAGTCAGGTTTGGCTTTCGATTTCAAAAACCTCCACTAAAAAGTTTTTGATTTGACGAAGGTTTGTTGGTTTTCTCATGGAACGGTGGCTTAGCCTGGATAAAGCGCGTATCAATACTCTTATCGCTTTCCTCGGTTCGCCCGTCACCCTTTTAAAATGTACTTGGTTACTGTCATAGGATTATCTTATGGCGGGTTGGACACGCATTTTAAAACCCTGAACGGAAAAATACAGGGTCGGCAACGATTCTGTTCACTCGCAAAAAATCAGATGCCGGTGTAGCTTAGTCTGGCAGAGCTCCCGACTGTTAAGATACAGAAATTTATTTCTGTGTCCCAGAAATCGGGCGGTCACTGGTTCGAATCCAGTTGCCGGCGTTCAATTCATTCGCAAAATCATCACGCAAATGCTACACATTTGGTCGCACAAATGTAAACATTTGTTCTTATGGGCCTGTAGCATAGCCAGGTTAATGCGCGGGGCTCTTAACCTCGTCACCACCGGTTCAAATCCGGTCAGGCTCATTAGAGGAGTTATATTTCCCGAGGGAATTGGCTCTCCTCCCCAGTCGGGACACCATACCCGTTGGACATCAAAAGCTAATTCCCTCACCCATATGGGCACGTAGCCTAGCGGATTAAGGCGCCACCCTCCTAAGGTGGATGTCACAGGTTCGAATCCTGTCGTGCTCGTTTACATCCGCAAAATCATCACGCAAATGCTACACATTTGGTCGCACAAATGTAAACATTTGTTCTTATGGGCCTGTAGCTTAGTTAGGAATAGCGCCGGACTTTTAATCCGGTGACCGCCGGTTCAAATCCGGTCAGGCTCATTACATTCGCAAACAAAACGTCGCCAGCCCTGTAATAGGGTTGTTAAGGGCGTGGAATGACTCTCCGACCTTACATAGGCAAAACCAATCGCAACAGGGACGATAATTCCCTGCACTTACATGGCAAGAGTAGGCCGAAAGTATCTAGAAATAATCAAGGAGATTGTCGCAGAAAACCCAGGCACTACCGCAGGTTACGTCTATGACGAGATGCTTGACAGACCGTATGCAAAATGGTGCCCTACTCGAATCGAGGTTAAATATCTACTTAGATGCACTAGCGAAATCAGGGGCGAGCCCGACACCCGTGGCGATATACGCTACTACATAGCGTAAGCTATATCAGTTATTCATATAGGGCCGTGACCAAGTCTGGCAAGGTGCCGGGCTCATAACCCGGAAATCGCGGGTTCAAATCCCGTCGGCCCTACTCTTTTTTATTTGAACCTACTCGACAGGAGACGCGCGTAGAACGTCAGCGTGTAACTTGAACTCCTTTACATGCTCGGATATATCAGACTCTGCAAAGATGTTCACGTAATTGATTATCTCCTGCGCCATTGTCAATATAGAGTCAGGGTGTGGTTTGTCACCCCACCAATCCATTTTGCCTTCATTATCCCTATAAAATACTGTGTATGGCTTGCCTTCCGGTATCAGGTAATCACGGAAACAAAAGTTGATTTCAGTAATCGGCCCGTAGGTCATACTAATGACCTTAACCCCGTAACCACTGAACCCATCTGACATAATAGGGCCGCATCCGATTCTCGATAGCGATATCTCGGCAACCCTGTTCCTGCCTATCTTTATGATGCCTGTGTTGTCATACCACTTGATAGGATAATTCTTAAAGAAATCCTCATTAAATGATTGCAACTTGCCGGCTCCGTAACTATCTGTATGCAACTGAAACTTCTTTGTAGAACCAGGTATTTTCGGCTCCGGCTCACGAGGCGTCTTGCACGGCAGCCATTCCCTACCGTCATCGCCGGTGTGGCCGTAGAATACCGTCTCGTAATCTTCCTTGCCCTCCCAGCCGCAATCAGGATTTACACACCAGACATCGAACGTAACAAAGTCATCTTCGTAATCGCTCGTACCGTAGTCTATACTACTACCGCATACAGGGCATTCGCCCTCACGCGAGCAATCATCTTCATATGCGTGTAATTTAAACTCCTTTGTAAAATCGGGCACTGTCTGACCCGGATGATAATACACCTGAACTTCATTGACATCGTCCTGTTTCCATACCGATACTGGATGCTTGAAACTTACGCGCACGAGCTTCTCTGCGCATTCAGGGTCTTCATCATAGCTTTCTACCACTATGTTCTCCCAGTGCGGACTGTCCTGTATCTCGCCCTTGTAATCGCGATACCCGATTTTATCCATCACGGATTTGTGTATCGTCATAACACCGACATCTTCGAGTCTCACTTTACCCTTTACCTTATCATTCACGAATACTTCTTTGTTATCCTGGTTGTAATATACATCATACACGTTATGGAATGATTGGCCGCCGGGAAGGCTAGCATGTAATACGAACTCCTCGGCATACTCAGGAATCATAGGTTCAGGCTTGGGCGTAAACAAATCAAGTGCCTTATCAAGCGCCTCCGCAACCTTTTCGGGATACATCCAATCGTCAAGCCATTTTATATCGTTGCGTAAATGCCGTGCCCAGCCACGCATTGTTTTGTTGACATTCATGTCATAACCCATATCCTGAAAATACGCAACAGTACCGAGCCTGTTCCATCTCTCATTCTGTCGTGTACGGTGACTCCGCATAAACGGCGAGTTACTGTCGCTCCAGCCATCCTGGATTATCCTCTGAACCTCTATACGGACACATTCCAGCTGGTCAGGCGTCAATACGTTGGCATCCCTGGAAATACCGCAATAGTCTATAACGTCGTCAACATAGACCGTCGGTAGCATGTCGATAGCCATACTATCGACCTTCCCTGTTTCCAGCCGTTTGCCTGAGTGGCATATTAGTAAATATTATCTGTTATAATATATAAACATATAATCGAACTCAGGGAAAGTAAGACGTATACAATACTTAGTTACGCCAATCGTCAAGGTAGCCAACTACTGCCTTGTACATCTTCTTCTTAACAATACATCACCGACAATCTTGTCACTATAGGGACGCAGCCCGAAATCTTTAAATACCTTATTTTTCATATATCGAGATACAATGTTGGCTTCAGTTAGTATTAGTGTGGTATCGTCTTGATACTCACGCATACGCAACTATGACCTAAAAAAAAGGTCAGATAGCCAACGGACTTTTTTAAAATCAATTTATTTCACAAAACAATTTAATCTACGTCAGGTTTGGTTTTCGATTTTAAAAACCTCCACTAAAAAATTTACAGTGTTGGCAAAGAAGTTTTTTGGCTATCAATATGGGCGTGTGGCCTAGCTAGGTTTAGGGCGCTACTCTGATAAGGTAGATGTCGCCGGTTCAAATCCGGCCACGCCCACTTCATATGTCGGAGTAGCCCAGTCTGGTCAAAGGCGGCGGCTTGGAATGAGGTCATATGTCCGAAGGACAATTGACCGACCTTCCCCAAATAGCCGCGGGTGCCCAGTATCCCACAGGTTCGAATCCTGTCTCCGACGTTCATCTGCGGGGTTAGCCGAGTCCGGTAAATGGCGGTGGCCTCGAAACGCAAAATGCGGGGTTAGCCGAGTCTGGTTAATGGCGGTGGCCTTGAATGAGGCAATATCGCTTCGAGAAAGCCACGGGCTCTTAGGAGTCCCACAGGTTCAAATCCTGTACCCCGCGCTCTTCATACGCAACAAATATGGGCGTGTAGCTAAACCTGGTTAAGGCGCTTCGTTTACACCGAAGTGATTGTCGGTTCAAATCCGTCCGCGCCCACTCATCATGCTCAGTTAGCCAAGCCTGGTATGGCAGGAGATTGCTAATCTCCGGGGCGTAAAATCCCTCGCAGGTTCGAATCCTGCACTGAGCGCTCTCACAATATAGGAGATGAACATATGCGAAAGACAGTCGCAAACTGGCAAGAACTATGTAACTTCGTCAAGGAACACCTTGACAAGGACGAGCATCTACGGCTCACCCCGATTAGTTGGGAAGGCTGGCAGAAGAAAGACCGCAAGACAAAGGACTTCAAACGCGAGGTCGATAAGGACAAGGTAGTCCATATTGTCTTTGACGTTGAGGTATACTAAATGCGGGCAATAAATGGGGTAAAACGGCGTTAAGTAGGTAATAACTCGATATTATTACCTGGTTTAGCGTATCCAAACATCTCCAATAATTGCCCATCTAAAAGGTTTAGGTTGTGGTAACATGGCAACTTTCGATGAACATTGCGCCGATTGCATGGCAGAACTCGGTCAGACATATTCCGAGGTTCACAAGTTCCTGGACTCGTATTACGGTGAGTTAGGATATTCGCATAGAATGGTACTACACCATTCGCTTGGTATCGAGATAGTTTCTTTGGCGAGAACGCTGCGCTCGCAGCAGAGATTCATATACGCAGAGATTGCCAGGGCGAGATACCCGAGCCGGAGGACTATCTAAAAGGCGAAGAGATAATAAGAATGAGAATGTGGAAAACGAAGGGCAAGCAAAAAGTAACCGCAGAAGACGGATGGCTCTCCGAGTGGTAATTAATATCAACAAGCGGAAATCTTCGAAATGTGTAGGTACCGATTGGTCGTGTTCATGTTTACTCTGCCCATTTCCATACGTAGAACAAACTAGTTTAGCACAAACTCCCTCGCATAACCCGGTATCGTGTCCCTCTTCATGCAATCCTCTTTGATAACATTAATTATCCAATCTTTCGTGTTCTTCTCCGCAACGCCTTCCGTGTCCCTACCTATTTCCTCTAAATTAACCATTACGATATATTCTATTAACTCGTCCCGGTCATCAGTTTCCTCGTAACCGATATCGTAGAACTCCCAGATATGACCAAGCAAATCCTCAGTAGACCACGTACGCCAAGCAGCGCGTAACGACTCATCCAGCGGCATAAACCTGTAAACCCACTCGCCTGCCCTCTGACAAGATTCCTCCTTCGTACCCGCACCTAACCGGAACTCCTTCGCAAACTCCGGTATCTTCTCCCATCTTTTCAGCCGGTAGTGTATGCCTTTCATCTCTTTCGTACCCTTACCCTTCTCTATTACGCCATACCCGATTAGTTTACTCGCAGCCTTCTGTTTCGCCATCATACCGCCAGGCAGGTCCCTGAACGCCACCCAATCACCACCCTTCAGGTTATCGACCATGTTAATCATATTGTCGTTAGCGTAGTCGCGCCAATCGTCAAGGTAGCCAACTACTGCCTTGTACATCTTCTTCTTACCCTTTCCCTTTGTTATTACCTTACCGAGCAGGACAAGGTATGATAGATATTCTTTATACTTTGACGTTGCAAGAACGTCACCATATCCCCAGTCGCCATAATCGACCATTGCATCGTATAGAAATTGTGCGTCCTCACCAAGCTTTTCGTCTACCGGCACTACAACGCCCTTGGTTGCAGACAACACGAACTCCTTTGCATAACCAGGTACGCCCTTCGGTATCATGGAGTATAACTCTGAATAATAATTGTATAACTGCCCGATAGTCCCGACTGCATTTCTGTTTGCCGAGCCTGTAATACCGAACCTCTGCCGCAACGCATCCAGCAGCTCGTCACGTATTTTAAACCTGTTCCTGTCATACGAAACGTCCATATATTTCTGCATCACGCGTTGTTCAAGATTATACGGGTATTCCCATTCTTCCATCGTCGTGGTAGTTACTAGCTTTACCATCTTTCCATATACGCCCGTAAATATTGAGCCGCCAACTTTGAACTGTACATCCCTATCCGCATAGAACCAGCTAACCCGCCTATCGTTCGCTATTGCATTATTAATTTTACTGAATATGTCTATTACGTCCTTCTCGGTTGGTGATTCAGGCGAACCAAGCACGAACTCACGCGCAAACCCGGGAATCTCCTCGAACCCATGAATCTTGCCATTATCCCACTCAATCATTATATCACGCAGGAATTGATGCCTGTCAAGACCGCGAGACTCATACGATTCACGTATCCACGGCGCAAATCGCCAGATGTCAAACGCAATATCCGTGAAATCGATATGCGTAACACTATAATTGAGATGTTCACGCATCTTTTTAGCGCACTCATCCGGTGCATCATAACACGGGTACTCGTTCATGAAACCCTCTACCAAATCCTCACTGAACTTCACCAGGCCTTCAACATTATAGAACATCGGGTATTCTTCGTCGTAAATCGTTTCGCTTTCCCAATTTCTCTGCGTGTATAATACCCTCGCAACGTCCTTTGCAGTCCTCGGTTTGAACCGGTTTACTATATACTCGGCCTTGTAACTGCGCAACGTACCGTCACAATCACTAACGTGGCCGATTAGGTTATACTTGTAATCAGACGCCGTACACGAACCGTCCTTGGTCAACGGGGCGTGCAGTTTGAACTCAGGTGTAAACTCGCGAACTGTTGTGGCGCGTGAGTCCACGGCCTCCATGACTTCAAATATACACATGTCCCATTCGATATCTGCATTGCCCAGGCTCTCTGCAATGTCACTGCCCCAGCCATACACTTCATGCAGGTCGTCAGGATAAAAAACGAACTCTACCACACCACCGTCTACGGTTGCGAACCGATAATTACTTTCGACATTAATATATCCGTCCTCCCACCAGCCATTCACGAACTCGTCTTCCTTCCAGTCTTCCTCGTAATCGATGCCGGTCAATTTCTCCCACCACTCTTCGATAAAATCCTGGTCGTTATTACTCCTACGCGAATCCATTACGGATACACTAATTTCGTTTGGTATATCCCATTTATCACCCTCAACATCGAGCAAATAATAGTGCTCGGATTTTACGAACTTCGGTATCAATGACGATGCCTTGATACCGGTGTCGGCCGCCGAAGTCCTCCGCTCAGGCTTTGCCGGAGAATGAAGTTTGAACTCTGGCGTAAACTCTCTTACCTTACGCGCACGTTCTTCGACAACCGATTCTAAATCGGATACGTCAATGTCCCAATCATAAGAGATATCTGAAAGTTTCGAACCGAGACCGTCTGTCCCGTCATTCATAACATCGCTGTCTCCCCAACTATTCTCACCATAGAAGTCTATCACAAACGAGCCACCGTCAATCGTATGAAACATGTAGGTCTCGATTAGTTCTATATAATCGTAATTACCGTCCTCTGAAAGGTACCCACTTGAATCAAAATCGGAATCATTGAAATCCTTATCGAATTCACTATGCGATATCTCCTTCCACCATGTTTCAAGGAAATCCTTTGGTATCATATAATTAAAATCGCTGGATATTTGACCCTGTTTATCACTCGAAATACTCGTCCAGTCACCGTCAATGTTCAGGTTAAAATAATGGTCAATGTGCGTAATAAACGGCACCATCTGTGACGACTTCGTGATATGCGATACATCCGGAGCCTTAACGGAAATGGCTTCGCCATTCATTCTTTGAATATTCCGATGCTTCTCCGCAGGAGACACAGAGGAATCTTGTAAAACATCACCGTTACAGGTCCTCCGCTCAGGCTTCGCCTTCCCTCGGACATTCGGAGAATGCAAGACAAAATCTTTACGGTACTCGGGGATACCGCAGACATTGATAACCCTGTTGTACATATAATCAATATATTTCTTCAGGTCGGTTAAAGATAATGCAGCGATGCCAGTGTATATGTCCATCCCGACATTGTATTCCTTGCGTTTATCCTTAATCGCCTGTTTTATCTCTGCTTGCAGGACATCAAGCTCTTCACGTATCTCAGGCCAATCTACATCTGCACGTTCAACCGCTTCCTTCATCCGCTCTACGAGGTCATACATCTTATCATCGACCTCACCAAGGGAATGACTCCAGTGCAGTCCCCGATGCTCTAATGAATCAGAAGAGCTACCTAACAATGTCCAGTAACCGTTAATTGAGTGCCAATATACCTCCGGCGCTTTATGCTTATCAGTTTTTGTTTTGACAATGTTCCAAATCTTTTTCAGTGTTTTGTTGATGTCTTCTTTTAACTCGTCATCGGTTGCCGAATGAAGTTTGAACTCACGTGTATAATCCTTTACATACGGCTGACGTTTAAGTTTGATTGTATAATCACCGATTTGCGGCGGCTCGCCACGACCACGATGATAGCCCTCGACAACCGGTATCCCGCCTCCGCCGCCATTGATGTAGCCATCGTATACGATATCATTACCGTTCTTATCTATTGTTACCGTGAACGATACGTCAAAATCTGCGGTGAAATCGGAATTGTCTATCTCGAAGCTTGATACATCATAGTTTACCGCAATAAACGGTGACGAACCAGGCTCGAAATATTCATCGAGCTCTTCTTCAAGGTACGATACGACATCATCTATTTCCGATATTTCATCCGAGCTACTGCCCGTAATCGTTATATCATCATCTTGCGAATGTAGAACAAATTCTGATACGGACCCGGGTATCTCGCTTGCAATGGACCATGTAGACAATAGCTCGTGTTCTTGACGGTAATTGAACAGGACATCATAGTTCCTGAACTTACCGTTCTCCATAGATTTAATAAAGATACGTATGTCATTATCATGCCATTCCCAGCCCGCAATCCTGTGCAGCATCCCATCATAATTAAACGTGGTACCGATAAGGATGTCGAGCCTATCGCCTATCAGTTTCTTCCAGAACTGTTCACGGTTTGGATGCACCAACTGCCAGCTAAAAATAGAGGCCTTGAGATGCGTTAACCAATCATCAGCATGAAGTACAAACTCCGGCGCGAACCCAGGTATGTTTTCTTGTTCAGGCCACGCCCAACGATAGAACAACTGGCCTTCATACGAATCACCAATTATCTCATGACTGATTTTCTCATACGGTGGAAACATTGCAATTATATGCACTATCGCGTCGCTCTTTGTTTTAGCACTCTTCCATTCCCAACCCAATACCTTATACGGGTCGCTATGGTATAACAATACAGTTTTACCAACAAGCTCGTCTAGCGTTTCTATTAACTTATTATCCCAGAACTCTTCCTCACCGGTTATCTCGTTATCACGGATTTGCGAGTGGTGACGTTGACGGATACAGTAGTCTATCTTGAACAATAAATCTTCCGATACTCTATCTGTCGGGTCATCCCACCATACAGGCAATTCCATAGGTCCTATCGCCAATCACGAATCACCTCGTTAGTATCGGCAGCATTAATATCAACAATATAGTCATCGTTCCAGGTCCTCCGTGTACATCCAGGGATGCTCGCCTTTTAGTTCGTCCTTTGGATAGATACTAGCCTCACCTGTATCATTATCAGGGTCGAACTCGTGGTTCTTATACGGCTCGTAATTGGCATCGCCTGATAGCCCGCGTTTCAGGTGATGGGGCTGTCGTGGCGTCGCGTATCGCTCAAGGTCTTCTGCGTGTAACTTGAATTGAGGAACATACCCTCTTATCCGTTCCGTAACTGGCAATCGTGACTGGCCAAACTCGTACCATTCATTCTCCATCATGTCGAAGTATGCTTTTATGGCCGATTCCTTGTCCTCGGGGATGTTATAACCCAAATCCGCATCGTCCCAGTACTCGTTAACGTAATCATACAACTCGTTTGTCACGTCTTCCGATGTCCAGCCGAGAGATACGTCAATACCGTACTTGTGATTAATTATCACGTAATGTATGTCTACACTGTCCTTTGCGTGCAACATTCTCTGAACCGAACTCCTTTTCCCTCGCTCCGCTTGGCAAAAGCTCTTCACAGGAAAACTCCGCCCACCCAAATTATCTTCGGAGGAATCTTGAACGGGAACGTCATCGTTTCCGTGTAATATTCTTTGAATGTTCTGAGGGTTTGCCGAAGAACCTGGAGTGTCAATGACGGAGTCATTTGCATGTAATACAAACTCACTTGCAGATTCGGGAAACGGTCGTATCGATTCAAAATCGTTCTCGGATTTAGGGAACGGCCCCGAAATATAGTCACCCTGCTCGTCCCATACCCATCTCGCAATAATATCAATATCGTGAAGGTCGCCCTTGAACCTGACCCTACCAACGCCAATACTCGAAGGACCTAGATGGTCAGCATCATCGTCCCATACCTCGAAATAGACAAGGCCCCGTTTCGCCTGAACCTCAACCTTCAATTTTTCAGGGTCATATTTGATGTATATCTTTTCCAGTATCATTTCGGGCAGGTCGTCTACGACATAACCAATGTCTTCGGAAATTATCTCGTCGGGCTCTGCATGTAACACTAGCTCAGGTGCATGTAACACGAACTCTTCGACATATTCAGGAATCTTCTGATATGCTTTTATAACCGTAAAATTATCACTGTTCCACCAGTGTTTATAGTCGCTATCAGGGTCTTCTAATAACCAGGATATAACCTTGCCGCCACCACCAAAACTGTCTCTTAGTCTAGTATCCGTAATCACAAGTGGCTTGTCCTTCAGATGTTTATACCCTTGCATATAAGGAAAACCAGGAGCAGACCGGCTGCCTATTATCACCGTTGCACCTATGTGCGGTTTTATGTAAGGGTATTTATCGAACTCGGTTTCGTCATCTTCGGCGTGTAACTTGAACTCCGTTGCGCTCTGCGGTATCTGCTCCTCTAATAAATCCTCCGGCGTTGCGTTCTTCCAGTAGTCCTTAAACTCCTTCTCGATACGGGTGATATCCTTATTCGTCTTGATTTTATCGTCCCATTTCGAGTGTCTCTTGAACCATTCACTGTTGGTCTCGAGGCCGACGTTCGCCCTGAAGCCGATGAACCGTTTAAGATAGTCAGTTAGACCCTCAACCGAGTACGTGCCCTGTCTGAGCACCGGAAACCGCTCATGCCGCCATGCGATAGTCGGTATCGTTTCCTCGGACACGATACCGATACCGGATGTCAGTAACATAAACGGCAACGCATTATGATAGAATCTCAGGTCGTCATCCGTGAGGTTGCCGAACTTCGTATCCACCTTCGCCTTCTCCTCTGGCTTGTAGACATACAGGCCGAAACCTGAATCCAATGACGAGTATCTATTCTCCGCTTCGGGCCGGTTACGTACTTCTTTGCTCACGGGCTTCATCTCTTTTGTTTTATAAACAATAATAGGATAAGTATTACAGACGCAATCCCGATACCGACGGTCAGGCCGAACGTACGGTCGGCCATCCAAAGTACTCTTTCATCAGGGTTCGGATTGGATTGATACACGGTCGGGACACCCGCAACGAGATTTCTGTACTCAATGTCCGGCACTTTCATGTCAGGCACCTGATATATGTTCGCAGCAGCGTAGACATACGGGCTCGGGTTCATATTATACTCGTTGCCGAACTGCATCATCTCCGCAATCTCTGTCGGGTCGCCTTCAGGATAATAATGCCTCGTAATACGTCTCTTCTCATTATCGCCCGTACTCGAAACCGGCGAGCCGGCCAACGGATGACCGGGACTCATAGGCGGCGGAAAGTGAGATACGGGGAATGGGTTGGCATCTAAGTGTTTGCGGCCATGGCTAACACCTGGTGCGGCATAATGCCTATCCTGTTCTGTTGCATCATTGGACCACAAACCCTTAGCAACCCCTGAAGATTGTGGCAACGAATGGCGGTTAAGAGTGTTCATGCTAGGTATTATCATAGTAAAATCTCCGCTATTAATTAAATATTATGTATTATACTATATAAAAGTTTGAACTTATACAAATGCAACCCCCGTTTGAAAACGGTAGGATTGATTGTTAAATTCTAAACGATACAATTACATGTTCCAGCGGACAAACTATAGTTTCAAAATGCAGAGTCTTCACACGTTTGAGTTCGTGACCATAGTAATACTTCTGGCACCTCGGGCAGTATGCTTCAGATACTCCCTCGTCTTCACGCATTTCCTAACACCCCAATTACCACATAACGCAACGCATTATGAATTATAGAAACTACATGGTTATTAATTATCCGTTTTTTGCGTGGTAAAATATAAATAGTATCGAATATATAGTTGGCCTGATGACAGTAATGATCAACTACGTCGATAGTTGCATTGCTGAATTTTTTTAAGATATTTTGCAATCAAAAATATTTCTTATATCGCACCCGCATTTGATTTCTACTACTCGTGAGGCAGCTGGTTTGCTTGCTTGTTAACGTATGCAATAATCATTTGCTCCACGATACCTGGGTTAACGCATCGTCTGTTGAACCCGAGCATCTCGTCAAGGTTTCCGAATCCGCCTGTCTGAATAGCAACAGATGAGGAAGGATGCTCGAATATTACAATGAACTTTGAACCTTTAGGTAATGTAATCTGCGTAGTTTTAACTGCATTATTGTCCACATTTATCGGTGCATTGTTTAATATTTCGGATTCTTCTTCTTCTATCTTTTTAGATGATTCTTCTTTTTCTATCTTATTGGACATTTTAGCCACCTTTACCTTATTGCACTATACATCGATGTAATCTTATATACTTTTCCTGTCCCCCTTAGATTCCTCCTATTAATTGTCCTTCATTGATAAACTGGGTATTTGATTCCTTAATGAGCTGTTTGTATGCGGCTGCTTCGTCAAGGGTGATGATTGTCTTGAAGTAGGAAGAATATACATTCGCTTCCCTGAGATAAAGGATTGTGTTTACACCCCAGCTTGTTGCTTTATATCCTGCTAATGCAGACGACGTGGACACATTACCATAATATATCCAGTTATTAGCTACACCATTGTCGTCTTTGGATACTATCCAGCCAGAAGTTGTACGAAAAGATATTGTTGAATATGTTACGGTATCCAATATAAGACTCGATGCTTGATAACATACGATATCTTGATTTGCCCAGCCTACACCCGAACCAGAGAATGTACAATTTGTAAGTAAATATGTTAAAGCAACTTGATTGCGTATTCCGGCACCATTTACACTTGTGCTGTTCACATTATCAAATTGAGTGAGTGCTCCGCCATATATTTGAATTCCGTGGGAGGCAGAGCCTATGAAATCTACATATTGATAGTCGTGTGTTCCTGATACCAAACCATAACTAAGATATGTTGTAATAGTTATTTCATTTCCAGACGATGCATTGAAAAGAGAGTCTCCATTTATAGTTATTGATTTTCCAGCATCGCCAGTGATAGTAGTATTATCAGCTACACATTTTAAGGTATCCCCAGCAGTTGTAACAATGGCATCCACTGTGCAGTCTCCGTCGAATTCAACTGTAATCCCGCCACCACCAGTTGTGATATCGAACTGGTAATCTCCCCATTTTATGTTTACTGTTCCTCCCGATGAGTCCCAATCCCAATCATTGCCTGTTGCGATGTACTCAAATCCTGCTGCTGCTGCATAGATCGTTGCTGTATCGACATTGATAGTTCCTGTATTATTAATCGTGGTTGCTGCCGCTCCTGTGCCAAGAATTATGACTGAATCGTTCCAGGTCGAGGTATCGGCATTGGTGTAAGCTCCTTGGACTGTCAAGTCCCTACTGGTCCCGGTCACTGTTTCGGAAGTGTCGAACTCGCCTGCAGTTATTGTGAAATCGTTATTTACTGTGAGATTGAACCCGTTTGCATTATAGTATTGTACCGTTCCTGATGCTTTATTTATCGTTAGATTATAGAAGGTTCTTGCGGTGTTATTATTATCATATAAAAGTTGGGCACCAGCACGAGTAAATGTAATTGTGCCATTATTATCGTCAAAATTTGGATTATCAACAAAAATCATTGCAACATCTGCTGGTTGTCCACTATCAATAGTTGTAGTTCCAGATGTAAGCGTTACTGTTCCTTGATTCCTAATCGAACCTATAGTATGTGTACCAGAACCGCCATTGAAAGTTCCTCCACTAACAGTATTTAAGGCGTAATTAGTAGTTACTCCACTACCAAAAGAAACTGTTGAGGCATTACAAGTAAGTGTGCCTGTAACTGATGTTAGGCCGGTCACAGTTAGATCCCTACTTGTACCTGATATCGTTTCTGAAGTGTCGAACTCGCCGGCGGTTATTGTGAAATCGTTATCTACTGTTAATGCGAAACCTTGAGCATTATCATATTGAATCAATCCAGATGCCTTGTTTATTGTCAAATTGTATAATGTCCTTGCTGTGTTATTTGCATCATACAATAATTGATCGCCTGCCTGTGTTAATATCACTGTTCCATTGCCATCATCGAATGAACCGGCGCCAGTAGTTGCCCAAAGGATAGCGATAAGATTTCCTGTTCGAGCAGTATCGATTGTTGTTACACCAGATGAAAGTGTTGTATTTGATGATGTGTCCATTCTAATTGAACCAATAATGTGAGTTCCAGAACCACCAGTAAAGATTGCACCATTATTGACTCTTAATGCATAGTCTGCCACTGCTATTCCCGAACCAAGGGATATGTCTGATGCATTGCAGGTTAGAACTCCAGATGCCCCGTCTCCAATCACCATAACATTCGCCGTAGTAAACGAGAAGTTTGAAGCAGCAGATGTGTCCAGTGTAGTCCCGTCCGCAATCGTGGCAGAATAGAAATTTGTTGCATTGCTCCCAAGAGTTGAAGTTCCAGCCCTGTCAAATGTCAATAATCCTGAGTTGGCGTTCACTGTCCCACCCTCTGTCCAGGTTGCCCCGCTGAAGGTACAGGTGCCGGTGGCATTGGGGAGGTTCGTTGTGGACCCCGCCGCGAAGTTCGCAGAACTGTTGATGTCCAAAACATAGTTGGAGTTGGAGCCGAGCGTGGAGCCGGAGTCGACGGTGATGCCGTTCGTGGCGGCCAGGGTCAGGGTGCCCGTGGTGACGGTATGATTTCCTTTATTCGCGGCACCGCTACCAAAATCAATAATATTGGAGGCCGTAATAGAAAGGGAATGCGTGGATTGATTAAGATTAGCCGTACCACCTACGGCCTTTAGCAAAAAACTTTCGCATGTAACAATAACATTACCCGTTAGAGTCGCAGTAACCCCGATAGTGGGACTTATATACAAAAGTTCGACATTCGATATTGTTGTTGAGGGGATATTAAAATCAGCATTATTATAGAATAACAATCCCACAGAACCAAACGTAGATGGCATCGATGTACATACGAAAGGATTTCCATTTGTTGAACGGAGAAATAAATTACCACTACCCCCATCAGTAATAGCTCCGGCCATATTAAATGTTAAAACAACAGACTGGTTAGACCCGATAATATTTGTGCCAGATATCGTCAGCGTCGTGCTCGTCTGAATCGTCAGGTTTCCCAGTACCGTAGTAGCCGCATTATTTGAGAACCCCGTCAACGTCTGCGTAGTCCCGTCCAGCACAGTAGTAATCCCGTTCTGGTTCCAGGTCATAGTAGTGGTTCCTGTTAGGTTTCCGGCCACATTCATCGCCCCTGCTGCAGTAGGACTGTTGAATGTGGGAGCTCCCACGATTATGAATCCGCCATCCGCATTAATCGTATATGCAGTATTGCTTCCGAAGGTTCCTCCGGTTATCGTTAAGTCTCCATCTGTATGAATCGTTCCTGTCGTGAATGTGGCTACCCCACCACTCTGGACGAATGCTCCGGTTGTGTATAATGTCTGTGCAACAATTGCCAAGGTCCCGTCTGCTATATTACAAGTTGTGAGATCGATATCATTATTTAGGGTTATCGTGCCTGTGTATCCAGAGGCTACTTGCAGGTTTCCGGATGTAGTTGCAATGTCCCATGTACAGACTTTGACAGATACAGCATTGAACAAGCAATCGCTATTGACTCCGGGGGCTATATTCCCTGCCCAATTGAGTCCTGTTGATGCCAGATTGTCAGCTCCGCCACCGTCCCATATGAATTCTCCTGCACCACCGAATATCCAATTGGTATTATTTAGGTTATCAGTTGAGAAAGATGCAACACATTGCAATCCACCGGATGCGTCGGACTTGTCTACTACCAGATATGCGAAGTCCTGGGTACATCCACCTGCAAGATCCAGCAGCCAGTCATTAGCATCTGTTGAAGTGATAGTGAGCAATTGTGCGGAAGCACCGTTCAAATGACAGTAATCATTTACAGTTTGTGTGCTTGTTCCTTCGAACTCATATGTGCAGGCTGCTGTAACTGTGATCTCTAATGTTCCCCAGGTATTATCACCCAGGATTTCATATGGTGATGCTTGTCCCTGGAAGTCTACCGTGCCATTGTTCTCGTTGAATGTGCCACCTGCGGAGTTATCCCAGGCAACAAGCCCTGCTGTCTCACCAGTGATAGTTGTAGTGTTCGATGTGGCATCATATGTTCCGGCTGCACCAATAGTGAGGTCTTTCATAATAATGTCAGAGGCATTGCCTGTGAGGGTGTCAGAAACTGTGGTATCTCCGGT
>JGI10211J34971_10001103_pt1 | contig 22463 bp, 23 predicted proteins | sample Etolagsediment_FD_34971 | JGI IMG/M metagenome (IMG submission 34971)
CCCTGGAATACCTCAAGATGGCGCTGGGTGAGCCCGACGAATCCGGCCGCCGCCGGCCCGCGCCCGTGGCGGGTTCTGAAACGATCATGAATGTGGATAATGTGATACCGGCCATCGGCCAAATGCCCGAGGCAACGTTTCTGGAAGGCCTAGGCCTGGAAGCCGACCCCAAAGGCAGAATCGTAACCGATGAAGAGACCCTGGCAACCATAGAGTCGGGCATCTTTGCCGGAGGAGATTGTACACTGGGGCCGGCCAGCTTTGTGGAGGCGGTGGCCCATGGAAGAAAGGCTGCACAGTCCATTCACAGCTTTCTGGAGCATGGGGGGCTGAGGGAGGTCAAACCAAAAGAAAAGCCCCTGGATCCGGTGGTGACCGAAGAAGAACGGAAGAGGGCACGTCCCATAGGGCGGCAGGAGATGCCCGCCCTGGCTCCGGACAAGCGAAATTTGAATTTTGCAGAGGTGGAGCTGGGCTTTACCGAAGAGATGGCCATGGCGGAAGGGCAGCGCTGTCTCAACTGCAGTATTTGCTGCCAGTGTGGGGAATGCATGACCAAATGCGGGCCCCAGGCCATCGACCTGAAGGACCATGAACGCATCCGTGAGCTGGATGTGGGGAGCATCATCGTGGCCACGGGTTTCAAGGTTTTTGACCCCACACCCCTGACGCACTATGGTTTCGGCCGATACCCGGAGGTATATACCAGTTTACAGTTTGAACGGTTGAACAATGCCACGGGCCCCACCGGGGGAAAGATCCTGACCAAGGACGGACGGGTGCCTGAAAAAGTTGCCATTATCCATTGCGTCGGGTCCAGAGATCAGGCTTACAATAAGTACTGTTCCCGTGTCTGCTGCATGTACTCCATGAAACTGGCGCACCTGGTCAAGGAAAAAGCGGAGGCGGAGATCTATGAGTTTTATATCGATATCCGCTCGCCGGGGAAAGGCTACGAGGAATTTTACAACCGACTCCAGGAAGAGGGCACTCACTTTATACGGGGCAAAGTCGCCGAAGTGACCGATATCGTGGATAATCCCTCTGACCATGGAAGGCTCACAGTGGTCGCCGAGGATACGCTCGCCCGTAAGATCAGGCGAGTTCCCGTGGATATGGTCGTTTTGAGTGTGGGGCTTGAGCCTGCCGATGGTATCGAGGATGTTGCGCGCATGGTGGGGATCTCACTAGACGCCGACGGGTGGATCAATGAACTTCATCCAAAACTGGGCCCACTGGCTACGGCGTCTGACGGCATCTTTATCGCTGGCTGCTGCCAGGGTCCCAAAGACATCCCTGACAGCGTTGCCCAGGCCCAGGGCGCCGCAGCTCTATCATTGTCACTGATCAGTCGGAAGAAAATTGAGATCGAGCCCACCGTGGCGGTGGTGAATGAGAGAGCCTGCACGGGATGCAGGACCTGTGAGGAACTTTGTGCGTACAGTGCCGTTTCCTTCAATGAAGAGCGAAAATCGGCCTTTGTCAATGATGTTCTCTGTAAAGGGTGTGGCACCTGTGCCGCTGCATGTCCCGTGGCAGCCATTCGGGTGCAGCATTTCACTCCGGATCAGATTATTGCTGAAATAGAAGGAATTCTCGCATGAGCGATTTTGAACCAAAGATCATCGCATTTTTGTGTAACTGGTGCGCTCACGTGGCTGCGGATACAGCCGGTATTGCCCGTTATAAACAAACGCCCAACGTTCGGGTGATCCGCGTATTATGTTCGGGAATGGTGGATCCTAGTTACGTTTTAAAGGCGTTTGCCAAAGGTGCCGATGCCGTACTGGTGGGGGGATGCCATCCGGGCGATTGCCATTATATTTCGGGGAATTTCAAGACAATGCGGCGTGCTCCGCTTCTGAACAGGCTTTTGAAGGAGCTGGGAGTGGAGAAGGGGCGTTTTCGGCTGGAATGGATTGCGGCGTCCGACGCTCCCCAATATGCCGAGATCATCAACCAAATGAGTGAGGAGGTGCGCAATTTGGGACCCTTTTCATTTTCCATAAAAAAGTGATGGGAACAAATACAGTGCCGAATAAAAAGTTAGCCATCTTTACCGCCACCGGTTGTCGGGCCTGTGAAAATGCCATTCTGGATATCCACTATCAGGTGAATTCCCTGGCGCGTTATGCTGATATCATCTTCTGGCCCTATGTGTTAGGTTCTCAGTGGAAAGATCTGGAAGTGCAGGATGGTCTGGATGTCTGTTTTTTTTCCGGGGCCATAAGGACCGTTAGCGACCGGGAAGCTGCCGTTAAACTGCGGGAAAAATCCCGGATTATGGTAGCCCTGGGCGCCTGCGCCGCTTTCGGAGGGTTGCCCGGCCTGGGTAATCTCAGCCGGTCCAGGGGGCCCGGTAAACCGTCCCAACCGAAACCGGACGATCCAGAACACGCCCTTGAGGAAGCCAACCCTAGGCTGTCGACCCTTGAACCAAGGGTCTCGGGCCTATCACAGATCGTGAAAGTGGACTATTTTGTCCCCGGCTGCCCGCCCCCTCAGAATTTTCTGTGGGCGGCTATCCAATCCCTGGTTTGTGAGGGAAGAGCGCCCGCTCGTCTCTCTTTTTCAACCGCAAGGTTGCCTGAAGCCATTGCCCAGGCCATCACCTCCGGCATCCTGCCCCCGAAAGGGAGTGTGTTTGCAGGGGAAAAAGCCGTTTGCGCCACCTGCTCCAGGGTCAAGGAGGAAAAGCGGTTTGAGACCTATAAACGCCCCTATCAGAAATATGAAGCATTGGGGCGCTGTCTCCTGGAACAGGGTTTGCTCTGCCAGGGAATCACCACCATGGGGGGGTGTGGCGGGCTTTGCACGGCCATGGCGCAACCCTGCCGCGGCTGTTTTGGAAAAGTTGACGCCATCTTCGACCCTGGAGCCAAGATGGTTTCGGCCATCGCTTCCACATTCGATCTGGATGATGCACGGGAAATTGACGCACTTGTGGATAACTTTGTGGATCTCGCGGGCACCTTTTATCGCTACACGTTGCCGACCCAATGTACCCTTTTCTCCACCCCGTCCAAGGATTGAAAGATGAAAAATGCGACCTTTGAACCGCTAAGATGGCAGGAAGACCCCGTACGCGTTACGATCTTCCATGAGGCCGAACATCATGAGGCCTGTTTTCAGGTGACCGCACCGAAGGATATGGCGTTGATTTGCAAAGGCCGACCGGTGGAGGAGTTGCCGCGGATACTCAGCATGTTGTCTCCTGCCCATCATCTGGTCTCGGCAATGGCCCTCGACAATCTCTTCGGGGTTGAGCCGCCTCCCATGGCGTTGAATATGCGGGAGGGCCTGCTTCAGGCCCAGGTCTTCAGTCACCACTTGAGGAAACTCTATTTTTACCTCTCGTCGTGGATAAATCCCTTTTCGGAGTATGGGAGACGCGGAAACCCAAAGGGTCCGAGTATGCTTTCACCCCATTTTCTGGACGAGATTATGCACCATGAGGCCCTCTCCCAGGAGGCTGCCATTATTTTGGGAGGGCGGGTTCATCATCCCTTATCCGCCGTGGCAGGGGGCGTGAGCCGATTTTTGAAAGAAGACCACTACTTTCGATTATCCGAGATCGGCGAATTTTGTCTGAAATTCGCTATGCGTATGGGAGAATTTCTTCGAGATGAGATTTTTGGAGATGGGAAGACATTGGATGGGTTTGAAACCTTTTGTATCGAACCCATGGCATCCATGACCCTTGGCGAAAAGAATGGCAGCGTCGTCTTGAACGACCACTTGGGAAAAGAGATGGATCGATTCACTTCGGATATGATGTTTAAAAAGATTGGTCTTTATAATGCGTCATGGAGCCATGAACCCTTTGCCTGTATTAATAGGAAGTCGGACACGGAGAAGTCGGACAATGGAACCGGGAAAAGAGAAAGGGGAAATCGGTTTCATTTTGAATTTCCGATTTCCAACCCCGAATTCTTCTTTGTGGGTCCCCTGGCGCGATTGAACGGCGGTGAAGCCCTTTTATACCCGATGGCAGAGGAAGAACGGCAGCGTTTGATTACTGCGCTGGGGCCATTTCCTCATTTTGGCGTTGTTGCGGCTTATTGGGCACTTTTGGTGGAATTGCTTCAGGCAGCGGAAAAGATGACGGAATTGTATGTTCAGGAGAAATTGACCGGACCTGCCATCCGAACCATTCCTTCTAAAATTGGGCAAATGGGCCATGCAGCGCTGGAATCTCCCCAGGGACTTATTTACCACCATTATGGAACAGACGAAAAAGGGATTGTGGAGGAGATTGAGGTGTTGGGGACCGAAACCGCTAACAATGCCCTCCACTGCTTTCTGACGCAGAAGGCCGTTGAGATTTCCCAGTCCCGGGAAGAGCCCTGGAAAGAAACCCAAAACAGGATCGAGATAAGTTTGTTGCCTTTTTAGGCACTGATTCTAAATAGAGTGCCGGGAGGAGTGTTCGTTATGATCAAAACCTTGATTGTTGATGCCGGGAAGTGTTCCGGGTGTCGTGCCTGTGAGACCTTTTGCTCTCTTAAACATGAAGGGGTTTGCAACCCTGCCAAAGGGAGGGTTCATGTGGTCAAATGGGAGCAGAGCGGGACCTTTATACCGGTCAATTGCATGCGGTGCGAGGCGCCGGCCTGTGAGTTTATCTGCCCAAAACATGCCACTTACCGCAATCATACAACAGGTGCCATGGAGGTGGACCCTTATCTGTGCATCGGCTGCATGAGCTGTGTATTTGCGTGCCCTTTCGGTGCCACCTTTGTGGATCCGGATAATGGGCGAATTCTGAAGTGTGACCTGTGCGATGGGGATCCCACCTGTGTGAAGGTGTGTCCCACCGGGGCATTGACCTATGAAGAGATATCCAGGGAAGCCTACCTTAAATTAATCGAAAACGCCGGTCGGATTCCGCTGCTGGTTAAAGAGGCCATAGGGGGGGAAGGATGATGAACGGATGGACGGGAAAAATACTGAATGTCGATTTGAGCGAAGGCAAAATCACCACCGAACCCACCGAACCCTATGTGGATGATTACATCGGTGGGAGGGGACTCGGGGTGCGGCTGATTTACGATCGTTACACGCCTGGAACAGGCGCACTGGATCCGGAAAATCCGCTGATCTTCAATACGGGCCCCCTGACGGGAACCGCGGTGCCCGGCTCCGGTCGGGTGGATGTGACGGCCCTTTCGCCCATGAGCAACCTGAGGGCCAAATCCAACTTCGGAGGGTACTGGGGACCCGAGCTCAAGTATGCGGGATATGACCACATCGTTTTTCAGGGAAAATCCGAGAAACCCTGTTATCTGTGGATCAAGGATGGGCAGGTGGAAATCCGTGATGCTGAAAATCTGTGGGGCAAGGACACGTTTGAGACCCAAAAGGCTATTCAGCAGGAGCTGGGAGACCCCGAAATTAAGGTGGTCTGCATCGGTCCGGCGGGAGAGCGGCTGGTCCAGTTTGCCTGCCTCATCACCGAAACCGGGGATGCCGCCGGCAGGACGGGGATGGGGGCCGTTATGGGGAGTAAAAACCTGAAGGCCATTGCCGTTCGCGGCTCGGGAGGGGTGAACGTGGCGAGGCCAGAGGAATTGCTTCTGCTGGCCATCCAGGTTAACGGAGAAATTCGTGAGAACCCCGCCTATCAGGAACTGGCCAACTGGGGCGTATCCCGATCTATACCCATGATGTATGAGCACAGCTTTTTCCCTGTGGGTTATTTTGAGGATGTCTGCTGGGAGGACATCATGAAAAATTATCAGGGTATTGAGTTCATGGAAAAATATCAACTCAGGAGCCTTGGGTGTTTTAACTGTCCCGGCCGATGCATGAGTTTTTTCTCCCATCCGGAAATAGGGAAAGGGGTCACCTCCTGCGAGCCTTTCAGCGGTTTTACGGGAGCAGTTTGGAACCTAGACATGGACGTTTTCTGGGAGGCAACCGTGTTGTGCAACCGAATGGGAATGGATGGCACGGAAACGTCCGCCTGCATCGGCCTGCTGATGGAGCTCTACCACGATAACCTGATCACGCCGGGGGATACGGATGACGTGGTCATGGAGCGGGGCAGCAAAGAGGCCATTCTCACCACCATCCGCAAGATCGCAGAGCGGGAAGGTTACGGGGATCTGCTGGCTCGGGGACAGATGGCCGCAGCGGAAAAGTTCGGCCCCGAAGCGGTGGAAAAAGTAGACCAGATCAAGGGGGTTGCCCCCCATGCCTATGAATACCGTGCGTATAAGGGGACGGGTTTGATGGCCGCCGTGGGGCACCGAGGAGACCCGCTTCCCCTGAGGGGCAGTCTGCTGGAGTTTGACTGGAATATGTCCGCTGAATGGTTCCAGCAAGTGGCCAGAGAGAAGTATGGCAGTGAAGATGCGGCAATTCCCACATCCTACAAGGGAAAGGCGCTGCCTGCATTTATTTCCGAACATATGGAACGGGTGGCGGATAATCTGGGGATCTGCAAGTGGGTCTATACCCTCTTTGTTTATGAGGATGCGGAAATGCCTACCCGTCTCTTCAATCTGGTAACCGGTAAGGACTGGGAAATCAACAAACTGCTTAAAGTCTCAGAACGTGTGCGCAATCTGGAGAGGATGTTCGATGTGCGTCAGGGCTTGCGGAGATCTGACGATACCCTGCCCAAGAAATTCTTTGAACAGCCCCTTTCCAAGGGAAAGTTCGAAGGTGAGGTGATGGACAAAGAAAAATTCGAGCAGATGAAAGACGAATATTACGATTTACGGGGTTGGGACAAGGAGACCGGCATTCCCACCCGGGAAAAATTGGAAGAGCTGGGTCTGGGTGATGTGGCCGATGAGGTGTTGGGATTGTAGGTGGATCAATCGTGAAAACCATCAGACGTTCCGCTATAAAATTATCGTTTTGAAAACCGGGAAGGAACGAATACAGTGAATATCATTATTACGACACGATGTCATAAACTCTGTGATTATTGCTTTATGGGTGATTTGCGGAACAACGCCATTGAGGATATGACATTTGAAGATTTTAAGAAATGCATTGCTGAATTAATAAGTCATAACATCTGGACGGTCAATTTGTTGGGGGGAGAGGCCACATTACACCCCCAAATTTTAGATTTTATAGAATATGCCTCTTCTCAAGGCATGAGAACCGCTTTAATCACCAATTTATTATGTTCGGATGATTTTATCGATTTTGCCAACCAAAATTCATATATGTTTGAACCTATTATGGTCAATACCGATATCCCCGGAAATTATCAGAAGGGCCATTATGAATGGTTTATGAAAAACTTATCCCGGATTGATTGGAAGCCAAAACCTTCGGAGAAAAACCCGAAAAAGATGAAACCACATTTGAATTGGTTCGGGCGCATAACGCTTGGTTTGGATATGAAAGAAGATATGTATGATTATGTTTTCGATTACAAACCATACGGGTTGGATACGCTGGGTATTAGTTTGGATATGACCGTTCCGAGGAAGCATTTTATTAACAATACAGCGCTTGGGGATATCCTTGTCAAAATTGTACGGCGATTCAAGGATGGCGGGATCACCGTTTTGCAGGATGGATGTGGAATGCCCTTATGCATGTTTACGGATGAACACCGCAAGATCTTGGCGACGCACTTGCGTTATGTGAATTCCGGCTGTTCATTTGCACTTGATGTTTTACCCAATTTGGATGTCATTCCGTGTATGATGTTGCAGCATATCCGCGCCCGGTTTGAGGATGGTCTGAAAAAAATAACAGATGATTTTAGCAAATTACACCAAAATATCGATGCGCAGGAATGCACCGATTGCCCCCATTTTTATAAAATATGTGCTGGGTTTTGTTTGAACGGAAGGATATAACCCGGTTTTATTTTTTTGACGAAGCGCTTAGGCCGCATCAACGGGTGGCCCCTACTTTAACTTAAAGAGGAGGTAGTAAAATGCCGAGATACATCATCGAACGTGAACTGCCCGGAGCTGGTAAACTCTCACAGCAGGAGATTCATGGTATCAGCCAGAAATCCCGGGAGGTATTAAATGAGCTGGGGCCTCAGATTCAGTGGGTTGAGAGTTATGTAACCGATGATAAGATCTACTGCGTCTATATTTCTCCCAATAGGGAATTGATTGAAAGACACGCCAAAGAGGGCGGGTTTCCGGCTAACACCATTTCAGAGGTGAAACGGATCATTGATCCCACCAGCGCCGAGGGATAACAATCGAAGGCTGGTCAAACCCATAACTGCCAGGAAAAAGGAGTGAACCTCATGGAAGTGGACATACTGGAGAAGGGAGCCATTCTTCAAAGGGACAAAGAAACTTTTGCCGTGGCGCCGCACATCCCCGGCGGTTTCATTCGAGTGGCTGATTTTAGAAAACTGCTGGATACGGCGGAAAAATATAATGCGGCGGCCCTGAAAATGACGTCCGGCCAACGCATCGCCGTGGTCGGCCTCAAAGAGGCGGATCTCGATGCATTCTGGAACGATGTGCAAATGAACATCGGCTACGCCATAGGTCTTTGTGTACGGATGGTTAAATTTTGCCCCGGCACCACCTACTGCCGTCACGGAAAGCTCGACGCCATGGGAGTGGGCATGGCTCTTGACAAGGAATACCACGGCCGCTTTTTGACGGCCAAGTTTAAGATCGGGGTTGCGGGGTGTGAATATGCCTGCAATGCCCCTCTTTTCAAGGAAATCGGTCTAACCGGATTTCCTGACGGGTGGAAGGTCACCGCCGGCGGCACATGTGGTGCAAAACCGCGAATGGGAGATCTCCTGGCCGAAAATCTGAACGATGCCGATGCCATGGAAATGGCCAAACGCGTTTTTCAGTTTTTCGAAAAGAGCGATAGCCCCCCGAAGGTGCGTTTGGGAAGAATTATTGACAAGATGGGCGTCGAAGAATTTAAAAAAGCCGTTGGTGTGTAAAAAGGAGAAGCAGCCATGGAGAAAAGCGATATTTTAACCAAGGGCGCCATCCTGCAGCGGGATCAGGAAACCTATGCCATCGCCGCACGGCTTATGGGTGGGGTTATGGATGTGGCCACGGGCCGGCGGATTGCGGATGCGGCTGAAAAATTTGGCGTTGAAATGCTGAAGGTTACCGGGGATGGGCGTCTGGCCCTGATCGGGGTCAAAGAAGAGGATATCGATGCCGCTTACGGAGAAATGGGGTTCAAAGCCAAGGCTGGAACCGCTCTTTGCCAGCAGTATGTCAAGGTGTGTCCCGGCAATACGTTTTGTCAGCGGGGCCAGCAAGATACCCTTGGCATGGCCCGGAAAATCGACGAACGGTTCTATCCGTACCCGAAGATCTCCGCCAAGGTCAAAATCGGCATTGCCGGATGTTTCAATTCCTGTGCCGAGCCTGCCATCAAGGATATTGGACTGATCGGCCTCCCCAAGGGCTGGACCCTGATGGTCGGTGGCGCAGGGGGAAAAGACCCCATGATTGCCGAAATCATCGCTCGGAATTTGAGTGATGACGAGGTGTTGGAGATCATGGAAAAGCTTTTGAAATATTACCGCGGTCTATCGTCCCGGCCGCAAACCCGGAACCTGAGACTGGGTGTGATTTTAAAAAAAGAAGGCACGGAAAGATTATTGCGGATCTGTGGTCTGGACTGACATTTTGGTATTTGTTCCCACGCAGATCGTGGGAACGAGAAAGGAGGAATGATCAATGGATAAGTGGAAATGCAGCGTCTGTGGGCATGTTTACGATCCGGCCGAAGGGGATCCGGAAAACGGTATTGAGCCCGGTACAGCGTTTGAGGATGTACCGAGTTCGTGGTTTTGTCCCAACTGCGGGGTTGGCAAGGAATTCTTCGAAAAAATGTCTTAGAAAGGATATCAGCAATGGATCTGGACGGCAGCAAACAGGTGTGCGGTATCTGCAAAGACTGGAAGGGCAAACGGGAATGGGTGAACGGAAAGGCCAAGGTGAAATCATCTGCCAGAGGCCAATGCGAACGCTTACAGAAAGTAAAGCCGCCCCACGGCGGTTGTGATGAGTGGGTGAAATGGGAAGGGGAGGATGAAGGGTAAGGAAGAATCACAATGCGTTGGCATCATAGGGCCGACCAATGTGACGCTTATGGAGCAAATGGCAGGGCTGCCTTCGGGGACCCTGGAAGCGGCAGCTGCTGAGATCGGCGTATTCCTGGCCCACCAGTCTTTGGCAATGGTTTGCGTGCCCGTAAAGGGGGTTCCTCTCTGGGTGCTTGAGAGTTACAAGCGGGCCGGTGGAAAAGATGCGCTGGCCCTCTGGCCAACAGCGTCGAGCGTGGCCGAAACGTCCCAGGCCCAATCCCGGGGACGTCCGGAACTGGCCCACCGCGTGAGACACGACCTGACCTGGGGGGAGGAACCATTTGAACTGGCCAGGATCAGCGACTGCCTTGTTGCCATAGGGTTGTCCTGCGGGACCATGATCGAAATGGTGGCCACCAAGTGGATCAAGAACACACCTTTGCTGGCGGTCAGCTCCCTGATGACGGGAATCCCGGCGGAAATCACCGCCGAACTGGATCTCAAATTCTGTGACGGCGTGGACACCTTGAAGGAGATGATTTCCAGAACCCTTGCCGATCTTGAGACAAACCGCGGGACACCGTGAGATGGAGCCCGGCATTCCCCGACACCTGACGGCAGCTGAAACAGAGAACCTCCTTGAACTGCTGCTGCGGCAATATATCCTTCACGAAATCAAGCACCATCCCCCACTGGAGACGAAGCCGCTTAAAGCGCTGAAAGTCAGGACACTTGCCATCCACATGTCCGATATCTACAAGCTGCTTCACCAGGGGACCTTCGGCTACTGGCAACACATCCCCAGCAAGGCGTATTTCAGAAAGCACCTGGCCGATGACTGGGAATCTGTGGCACCAGGGGAGGGGGAGCCCGTACTGGAATCGGTTACCCACGATAACACCATTGTAAGAGTAAATCTGAGACCCTACAAAGCCCTGTTCCCCGGCGAGGAAGACCGCGCGTTTTTGATGCTTGAAAAGCTTGTTCTGGATTCGGCAAATATTAAAAAAGACAATCCTGCATACTTTTTTTCCGCAATGTCCGCCTTCAGAGAGATCAACAGACAGGCGGCCCTTGTTATCGGCAACCGGCGCTATGTAATTCCACCAGCCGACGTGGAGCAGTTCTTTGGTGAGGTCAAACACTTCATCACACACCAGGAGGTGTTGCCGTTGTTCAGTCACTCGCCGGGCTACCACCAGTTGAATCGCCCAGCGTATGTGATTGCGGATACTGTTGTTTTGGAAGGGTCTCCACTTGCCTTTCTTCTGGAAGAAACGATCGCTTGACCTGCATCGTGTGTTTTCCCCCTTTTCAATCAACGCTTTTTGGAGATAATCCGATATGGCGCCTCTGAAACCGAACTCATCTTACCTTGGATTTCCGGAAATCCCGGTCGATGATGACATCATCGATGCCCTCATCCATGACCCGCCCGACGTACGCTGGCGTTGGATCAGGGCTCTTTTACGTATGGAAGACGCCAGGCGGCTGGCCGAATTTAGACGCCTTTTTCAGGAACGGGTTGAGAAGATCAAAACCCCTCCCCACTGGAAAATCATCCTTCGTTTGCAATTGGTGATGCAATCCATTGAGCGCCCGGTTCGTGTGAAAGGCTATGTGGTGGTGAAAGGGAAGGGTGCCTTTACCGCCGCCGAACTGGCGGCTGCCCAATACGATCCGTCACGGCTTCCTCCCGCCGGAATGGAATCGGATGATTGGCCGGGAGTGGAATTTCATGTCCACCCCAAAATGCCGGATTTGAAATTTCTATCTGATATGAAAAAGGCAGGGGTGCGGCATGCGGTGATTCTGGCCACGGATACGGACCCGGAAGACCTGGATCGACCGGAGATCGTGGAAAAGCTGAAAAATGCCTACGAAGGGTCCGCCCACTCACAGTCGGTCCCGTTTGCGCAGTTTCTGAAAACCATTCGGGCAGATCTCTATTCGCGAACCCATGTGACCGACCAGGACGTTGCTGACTGGGTGGCGGATTATCCTGATACCCTTACAGGCTTCGGTTCCGTGAACCTTTCCAAATCCGGGGACTACGTAGAAGAAAAACTGGATCGCATACGGCAACTGGGACTTAAGGGCATCAAACTGCTGCCCTACTCGCAGTTCTTCAACCCGGCTGAAAATGAGAACATGGACCTGCTTTTTGATTTCTGCCGTCGAAACGGTTTTATTGTCCTGACCCATTCCGGATGTGCCGCGGGGGCTTTTGAAATGGTTGAACTCAGCCGGGATTCCCACCCATCCCTCTGGGAAGCGATGGCCCTGAAATACCCGGATGTCCCTATTGTTCTGGCCCATTTCGCATCCTACAGCACACACCAACCCGGAATATGGTTCAGTGAGGCGCTGGCGCTCATGAAAAAATGCCCCAACGTCTATGCCGATATCAGCGCCGCTCACTACCTTTTGACGGATGGGGGAATGGTTGCGCAAATTCGCCAAACCACCGGATTTGACCAGGTGCTGTTTGCAACGGACTATCCGGGACCCCTCTACTACGGGTCAACCCTTTCGCAGCTCGTCCAAAACGTCAAAGGGAACCCGCTGTTATCCGAAGTGGAACAGCGGGCCATACTGGTCGACAACGGCCAAAGACTCCTGGGACTGGCATAACCCTGGCTCCGGGATACATGGGCTTGTTTTTTTATGGATTTCCTGTGTTTTAACAAAATATGACCTCACCCACTTTCAGCCTCGCTTCCTATAAGGAAGGGATTCATCGAGCCGATAAAGAGGGACGTATTACGGTTGCGGATCAGTATGTGCCTGAGTCCGGCGAGATGCGGTTTTCAAATCATATCTCATGGGATATCAACGGGATCCATTATGAGGGCGGGTTATCTTTTACGAATACCCGCCCTCTGTTTGATGGCATACGCCTCGTGCTGGCGTATTTCGAGAACGACCTCCTTACCTTTCTTGAACTGGGTCCGGGAGCGGGAAATGCCTGTTATGAGTTGTCCTGTCTGGCAAAAACGATGAACATGGATGTTAAAATTCATACGGCATCCTATACGCCGGTGAATCCCTATATGCCACTGGTACGTTCCGGCGATGAATTGCTGGCGAGCTTGTCGTCAAATCCTCACCTCAAAATTATGGAGAAGGGACCCAACGGATGCTCATGGTACATTCTAGACGAGGATGTATTCCGCATGTCCCATGAGGCGCTCGATCAAATCTATGGAAAGCCGGATGACCCTTACATTCATCATCAATACATCGGGTATTATCCCAGGGATATGGATCTGTCTTCCGCCGGATTCGACATTATCTACGATATGTTCGGGCCGCTTCACCGTGAAGATGTGGCATCGATCGTCGATGCCTACTCGCGTTTGTCTGAAAAAGGGATACTCTTTTTTGTGTTTCACGAACGGTATGCCCCCGGCAAAATTATGCTGGAAGGCGCCAAAAAGAGATTGACACCCATTTTTGATACCAATGATACCGTTGTGGTCGACACACAACATTACAGTGCCATGGTGGCCAGGGAAAACAACCCTCTGGCGCGTCGTTTCAGGAAAAAATTCAAATCAGAATTTCAAACCTTTGAGGCCCACGATATGATGGGTTTTCTGAAATGGCTTCAGGGCGATCTCTAGAGTGTGGATTCAGGGAGTTCAAAAAAGTTGAAAGCTGGGAGGTGTTAAAATGGTGCAAGAAAATTTATCTGAAGACCGGCTCACATTGCTGAAAATTGTAAACGATGCCGGTGAAAGTATATGTGTGGGGACCTGCGAGCACCGAAAACCCGCTGAATTGCACTGTCACAACATCAGCCGGATGATGAACATATCCTCCAGCGGCGTCAAGAAAAGGTTGCGAGAGCTTGTTCAGGCAGGCTTTTTGAATCGTGAAAGGGCGGAGCGGGAAGACGGTAAGGTGATGGCCCGATACACGGTTTCTTCGGATGGATTAAAGGTGCTGGGAGTTTAGAAGACTGGTTTTACCATTACAGAAGGCCCCCAGCACATTGCCAATAGAGGTAATGCAACAATGAAACAATGTTGCCTTACCCCCGAAACCTCAGGTCAAACCGACCAACGCCTTCCTCGCCTCATCCTGCTGGATCAGGGTGCCCGGGCGCTTGAAGATTTCAAGGTCTTGGTTTAGATACTGCCATGTCTCCCTGCTGCTTGTGGAAGCGGCCGCAGCGTGCATAGAGAGGCGCCGACTCGTTTTCGGCCTTGATTTCAGAAAAAAACGGCAATGTATTTCGACGGGTTTGAACCTGGCCGTCTTATCTTTGGCCAGGTCCGGATACGCCAGGGTTTATCCTGATTGTTGTGCCGTCAATCTCTAAGTTCGCACCTGGACCGTCTGTTCGGACCCGCTAACGGCGAAAACCACACTCTAGCGTGAAGAACTGTGGCTTCAAGCCGGAGAGGGGCTCCCGTAGTTTTGCAAGCTCTTCTTCAGGGCCGTGGACTTCCAAACGGGTGAGTTCGGAAATCGTGAGGGCTTCTTCCAGCAGAGAACCCACATTTTCGAGATGTGTCAAAGCGCCGTCGGCATCCGCATAGCCTTCACGGCAATGGACCTGGTCTCCATCAAAGCTGAACCCATAATAGAGACATTGGCTTTCTCCGTTGGATTTCTCAACAAATTGCTCACACAGCGCCTTAAACGCCTCAAGTTTGCCGCTCTGAACCTTAAAATAAGGTACGATCGTACAACATTTGTCCTGTGTTTCCATTGTGGGCCTCCTTGGTTGGAATTGTGTTCCCCTAAACGGGTTAATTGTTTGATAGCGCGAATATACCGCTATGTTGTGGTTGTGTCAAACACCAAAGAATTTTGATTTTTCTTAAGCTGCCATCTTCTGGTTTAATAAACGATTCCGGCGGCTCTGATGATGTGGTATGTAATGATGACGGTTCCGGATCTGAATCCTTCGGTTGTCCGGGACGGCACGGAAAGGTGTTGTGCCTTTGGCAGGGAAACATCACCCAACTTGAAGCGGATGCCATCGTCAATGCGGCGAATAAAGAGTTGCTCGGCTGCTTCAGACCTCTGCATGCCTGCATCGACAAATATCCGGGTAAATCGAGATGATGCCACCACGAGAGTCGTAAAGGCCTCAGCACGAATCAAAACATACGCCAGTGATGCCGGACTCTTTCTCGCTGTCCTTGCGGCAGCCATGGCGGCAAATTAAAACTCAAGGAGATAATCTCCGCATGAAACAGTTCGGAAGCCTTGGTCATCCTTTCGGCCATTTGCCATCGGGGCGACAGACAATAGCTCGGCAATTTATCGCCGCGTGGCCGAAACAATGATCAAGGCCCAAATCTCAAACGTAAGGAGGGAATCATGACGGAACAAATATATCAGAAACTGGCCCAACACCTGGACAACCTGCCGGGCGGTTTTCCGTCCACCGACAGCGGCGTGGAGTTACGCATTCTGCGTCGGCTGTTTTCTCCCGAGGAGGCAGAGTTCGCGCTGCATCTGACGTTAATCCCAGAAGAGCCCCGGGTTATCGCCCGTCGAGCGAAAATCCTTACCGAAGAGGCGGCCCGGCGATTGGAGGAAATGGCCCAAAAGGGTCTTATCTTCCGAATCGTGCCGAAATACGGAACACCCCTTTACCAGGCCCTGCAGTATGTTATCGGGATATGGGAGTTCAACGTTGACAATCTGGACACGGAGCTGATCCGCGATATGAATGAGTACCTCCCGACACTTCTTAACCTGGACGTCTGGAAGAAGGCGCCGCAGCTCCGTACCATCCCGGTAGGACGCAGTATCACTTCGCAGATGAAAATCCTCCCCTACGAAATGGCCGAAGAACTCATTTCGCACCATAAGAAGTTTCTTGTGGCACCCTGCATTTGCCGTCGCGAGCACGAAATGATAGGCGAGGGCTGCAAAAAGCCAAAGGAGTCCTGCCTTGTCTTTGGAATGGGGGCCGACTATTATCAGCGCAACGGCATCGGACGGGTCATCGATAAAGAGGAAACCCTGGAAATCCTCAAGAAAGCCGACAAAGCCGGCCTTGTACTGCAGCCCAGTAACGCCAAGGAAATTGTAAATATCTGTACCTGCTGCGGTTGCTGCTGCCAGGTGCTCAAGGGCCTCAAACGCCACCCCAAACCAGCCAGTCTGGTTTCGACGCCCTTCGTGGTCGAAGTGAACAGCGAAACCTGCAAAGGATGCGGCGTTTGTGAAAAGCGGTGCCAGATGGACGCTTTTAAACTGATCGATGAGAAAGTGCACCTGGATGCGGATCAATGTATCGGCTGCGGGCTGTGTGTCTCCACCTGCCCCACCCAGTCCTTAACCCTTGTCCGCAAGCCGGATTCGGAACAGCCCCAGGTGCCGGCGGATTTGATCAAAGCCTCCATTAAGTTGGGCCAGGAACGAGGTAAACTGGGGACCCTGAATTTGGTGGGAATGCAGTTGAAGTCCAAATTGGACAGGCTGCTGGCCGCTCGATAAGGCGCCAGGGATATTCATTTCTATTTAAAAGAATCGATGGTTTGAAAATCACAAACTGGAGCACATGAAAGGTTCAGCTTTAACGCTCGCGGGGCGGTTGGCACTAAACGGCCTCCGCTTTCAATATCTCAAACGAACCGGGCATCCCGGAAAACCCCAGGCTTTAAGCCTTGAGATCACACACCATTGCATTGCCAAATGCATCATGTGCAACATCTGGAAAATCCCCCGCGAGGTCCCCGATCTGTCAGTGGATCAGTGGCTTCAAATTCTGGAGTCTCCAGTGTTTTCAAATTTGAGGGAATTGGATATCACCGGTGGCGAACCCTATCTGGTAAAAGATCTCCTCCATTTGTTTGCGGGTATTCGTGATTTAAAAAACCACAACCTGAAGGCCCTTCGCTCCATCGCCATCACCACCAACGGCATCCTGACCCGGCGGGTGCTGGAATATACCGAAGCCATCCTTCAGTCGCTGAAGGGCTGTAACCTGGAGCTGGTTGTGGTCTGTGCCGTCGATGCTCCAAGTCCGCTGCATGACCAGATTCGCCGCGTTGATGACGCCTGGTCCAAAGTTGCCGCCACCCTTCAGGGACTTACCAAAATCAGATCGAAATTTCCCTGCCTTATCCTTGGCATTAAAACAACCATTTTGCCCGCCAATGTGGCTCTGCTGGACGAAATTGCCGATTATGCCGCGGCCAACGACCTGTTCACGATCATGTCCCCCTGCATCATCACCCAGGGGCGTTATCTCAATCCGGAGAAGGCGTCTGACATGGCATTTGATGGGGAACAGATTCGGAAAATGATCCGGTTTTACCAAAAGGGGCGCTCGTTCTGGCGCTTTCACAACGAACAGATGATACGCTTTCTAAAAACGGGAACCCTCAAAAAACCCTGCACGTGCGGTTTCAACTATTTTTTTATTCGATACGATGGTACGCTGCTTTTCTGCCCGCTCGTGGATATTCCCATGGGTAATGTCACTGAATCGAATCTGGAAGATCTGCTGTCTTCTCCAAAAGCTCGCGGCGTACGCCGGCGTATCGGTCGGTTTCCGGACTGCAGCCGATGTACCGAGCCCGGATTGGAGCGCTTCAGCCTCCCTTTCGAAGGATGGACCTATCTGAAAGTCCTCCGGAAAATGAAGTCCGAAGCGTTTTCCCAAATGCATCGTCATATGGGACTGAACAAATACCTTTGAAACAGGGGTCAGGAAAATAGAATGCCGGTCAATTCGGAAACGGTGATTCAGGGCATCAGGGATGCGGGGCTTCAGCCACCGGAAATGCTGACCCTGATGATCACCGGCAGGTGTAACCTTCAGTGTCGGCACTGCTGGCTGGACTGCGGGCCCGACAGCGCCGTAGCCCCGGTACCGAAGAACGTCGTCAGCGGCATCATCGACGGTTTCACCCGGCTGGGAGGCACGGGGTTGACCCTCACCGGCGGAGAGGTGCTGACCCATCCGGACTGGTTCGATATACTGGCATTTGCCTGCGAACACACAGGCCTGAAAGAGGTCTGCCTGCAAACCAATGCAATGCTGGTGACCCCCCACATGGCCGCGGAAGTCAGCGGGCTTTCCTCCGGGAAACTCTCAATTCAAATCAGTATGGACGGCGCCTCGGCCAAATCCCACGACCTTGTGCGCGGCAAGGGCAGTTTTGACTTGGTTCTGCGCGGGCTGGACTTTTTGCTCAAGGCCGGTATGGGACCGCGGATCCGGGTTGCCTTCACGGAAATGGCGCACAACTTTGACGAAATACCGCGCCTCATGAAAAAACTGGAGGCATTCGGTATAAGGCAGATGGTGAGCAGCACCCTGGTTAAAGACGGGAGGGCGGGTAGGACAAACCGACTGGCCCTTCCCACCCCGGATCAGTATGCTGAAATGGTCAACCTTTACCAATCCGATGCGGCATTCAGAAGCTTCTACGACAAGATGGGCAGCATTTCCACCATCGAGTGGTACAAAGGGCGATCGATACCCGCAAAACGAGTCTGCAGCTGCATCAAAACCCCGTTTATCAACGCCGAAGGGCGTATGTATCCGTGTGTCATGCTTCCGGCTGAGAAATACAGCGTCGGCGAGGTTCACCAGCGGCCCATGGCGGATGTTGTCCGTGCGGCCCTGCCCCTGTGGTCCCAACTGCCGGTCATGGAACAGAAACGGCGCGAAGCGCTTGAAAACTGCAAAGGGTGTCCGGGTAAAGCCCATTGTCAAGGTGGCTGTATGGGCAGGGCGTACGCGGTATCTGGCGATTTGATGTCGGCAGAGGATCGCTGTGCATTGAGAAGGGCGGTCTACCAAGTGGGCTGAGGCAGGGTTTGTATCCGGCTGGAAAAGTCTGCCATGAACATCATGGAAGAAAGCGCGCATTTTCCCGTGGCATTGGGGTAAACCGCCGGGATCGAAAAGATCGCAGGCATAAGGAGGAAGGCCGTGCACGATATCAACTATTTCCACGAACACGAACTTAAGGGACATGATTTCTTGGGTTGTTGCAAAGACTGCCGCGCCAGCCTGAACATCATCAAGCCCCACATCCTGGCGTTTGCGGAAAAAATTCGGAAATATACGCGTCAAATGCTTGAGGATCTTCCGCCCGACGACCTCTACCGGTTGTATCAGTTGCTGGATGATCTCGCTCACCTGGGTGCGGGGGAGCAACTTGCGGGTCTGATTCTTGAAGAGAAGGAGATCCAGGCCGTGCTGCCGATCATTCGCACCTATTATGCGACGTTTTTTTCAATTCACGAAGCGCATCTGGCCGAACGGTTGATCGAGGCCGCGGATCCCTGGGGGACCCTTCAATCCTTTCCCCTCTATCCCCGGTATGAAACCCTGATCCAGATTCAGATGGACGTCATGTCGGATCGTCAGTTTAGAAAACTGGCATTTGTGGGATGCGGCGCCGTCCCCATGAGCCTCATACTCATGGCGCGTTCTCATGGAACCCGATCCCTGGGCCTGGATGTTTCCCGTGACAGCGTTGTGTGGTCCCAGGCGGTGATCCGATCGCTGGGGTTGGAAGACCGGATTGAAATCATTCAAGGCGATGAGCGCCTGCTCAGGGATTTAAGATGGGATGCGGTTCTGATAGCGGCCCTCGCGGAACCTAAAGAACGGATATTTCGAAATTTAAGACGCATCCTGGCCGAACAGAATCGGCAGGTTCCGGTCATTTTCAGGACCTACACCGGCATGCGGGCTGTTTTGTATGAACCGGTAAGTCCTAAAGATGCAAAGGGATTTAGAATCGTAAAAAGAATATTTCCCACAGGCAGGGTCAACAACACCACGGTCCTGGCCGAACTGGAGGATTGATGAACGTAAGTTTTGCCGCCATCAAAAGTGAATTCCTCAAAATCGCTGCTTTGCTGGAAGATCTGTCGGAGGATCAAATAAAGAAAGATCCGGAAGGCATTTATCGGTCCTGCTTTGAGGAGTTAAACCGACTTGCTGCAACCCAGGTGCCCCATGACATTGTTGAAAAACTTCTGGCCGATGAAATGCTGTTGCCGGCGATTGCGCGTATTTCACACCTGAGAAGATTAACCGGGCTGGGCCTGGAGGTTCAATGTGCAAAATCCGTTGTTGCCGATTCCGATCCGTGGGTGAGGATCCGGAAATTTCCTTATTATGCCAATTATCTGGCTTTAGCGCGCATGGAAGTTAGGGGCGCAAAGCTTAAACCCCGGGACCGGATCATTTTTTTGGGAAGCGGACCCCTTCCCCTGAGTCTTATCTCTCTTGCAAAAGATTACGATATAGAGGGTATTGGAATAGAACAGGACGAACAGCTTGCGGCTCTTTCAAGAGAGGTGATCCGAAGGCTGGGTCTGGAACATTCCATTTCCGTGCTCCATGGAAACCATTTCTCCCTGCCTTTGAAAGGGTTCGAAAATCTAATCATGGTGGGGGCTGACGCTTCGCCGAAGGATGTCATATTCGCCCATCTTTCACAGGTGCTTTCTCCCGGCCAAATGATTTCCTACCGGATTTATGAAAAGGGACTGAGACGTCTTTTAGACGACCAGTCCATGTTTGAACCGGCCCCGGAATTTATCGAATGCGCTCGCATCCGCCCGGTGCCCCCCGTGAACAATACCTCGGTATTTGCCGTCAGGGCTCCGGGAAAAAGTGGAGAAAGCGCTCCATAGAAAAAAGACTCTGGAATTTGCCGGTAAAACGTTGGCAACTGGGCTGAAGTTGTGACTGAGGTTCTTAAAGGACTCAAGAAAAATCAATTTTTCTCATGGGCGGAGTATGACGTCTTGAGAATTTCGATGGGGTGATAAACCGGATACGGCAGGGTTTGATTGAACTGCATCCGGCAACTGAGACAATCCGTCAACAATTGCTCCGGTGCCATCTGTTTAATGGCGGCTTTCAGCCTGCTCCCCATTTTGACGGCGTTTCGATGAAATTCTGATTTGAATCCCATGATTCCCGCATTGCCACAGCAATGAAAGTCCCCCGCAATCAGCGAAACGGAGATCCCCGGCACCAGGCTCAGAAGATCCATATACGGTTCACCGATGTTCTGCTCTCTTAAGTGACATGGCGGATAATAGGCCACGTTCCCATGGATCGGCCCGAGTGCCGTATTCAACGTCTCTTCCGCGTGAAGGTTTTTCAGGTACTCCCCGAGATCGTAGGTATGGTCCGAAACCCTCATCCGTTTCAGACCGCTGATGGATGAAAAATAACGATCGTCCTTGAAGAGTTTGTTTGAAAATCCGGAAGCGAACCGTCTCATCCAGAGATCGGACCGCTCCTCCGGTGGTATGGACAGAAGCCGTTCCTTTTTCTCTTCCAGGTCTTTTTGAATCGCCGCCTGATAATCCGCCGCATAAACGGCACCCTCCCTGATGACATGTTTCAACACATACCCGCATGTGGGACAGGAACAGACAATATCAAAGCCTTCTTCCACGAGTTCAACCAGTTGCGCCACATTGAACTGAACGCACTCGAGGGTTTTTTGTCTGTCTCCCTCTAAAAGAAAAGGCATGCCGCAGCAACGCTGTTCCGGCAAGAAGAGTTCGATCCCGTTGTGTTTGAACACCGCTGCCACGGCTTTGGGAATCTCCGGGAAAATATAAATTCCGGTACAGCCCGCAAAATAGGCCACCTTGCGTTTCGATTGTTTCGCTGGTTTTTGATCTATCTTCTGCGCCTTTGCCCATGCCTTAAAATGGTGCCTTGGAAACTCCGGGATTTTACATGCCTCATGAATGCCGGTAAATTTCTTGATCCAGTCCCCGGTGGTCTTGTTTTGCATGAAAAAATTGCTTACCCCCGGAACCATGCCGCAGAGTTTTCCCATGCGCTCGACGTCTTCCAGAATCCGGATGCGATAATCCAAACCAACCCTTTCCTTGAATGCCGTTTTTGCTTCCAGCAGGGCCGCTCTGATATTGGGGCATGGACAAATCGCACAGAAATTGCAGAGCTCCACAAGTTTCTGGAGCGCTTCAGAGGTGATCTTCTCCCCTTTGTCGTCTTCGTTGTCAAACAGACGATACAGTTCATTAAAAAAAAGACAGGCTGAATCGTCCATCAGCGTGCGGCACACATCACACTCGCGACACGCCTGCAGCTCCATCATGAGTTTCTCTTCGGTTTCCATTTTTACCTTTTTGGCTGTCAAGGAATGCATCGTTCGGAAAACATCCGCTATCATGGTATATAGTGGAAGTCAATGCAAACCCATTTCATATTTTGTCTGAAGGGATAATCGTTATGGTATATGCGTCTCTCAGAAACCGGCGGAAGGGCTGCTGACATTCGAGCCAATAAAGTGGATCGCCCCTTTGGAAATTGATGATCTTTGATGTTTTATGGTTGACAGAAAATTGATCTTACAGTATAAGGGGGTCAGGGCAAGAAGCCTGTCAGGGGGTTGAGAAACCCATTCGTTTAAGATAAAAATACTTTAAAAGCTAATCAAAAGCCACGAAGGTGAATCGTCCCGTAAGG
>JGI10211J34971_10001106_pt1 | contig 22446 bp, 18 predicted proteins | sample Etolagsediment_FD_34971 | JGI IMG/M metagenome (IMG submission 34971)
GAATGNNNACCGATATTAGTATCGGCAACATACCATAAGGATATCTTGTAACAATGTTAACTGCAAATCATGTGCCATTGTTGTTATCTGCAGGTGGCTACATTTTGTGGCAGATAGTACAATACGTAGTCATATTGCTGTTGTCGTGGTTCAGGAGACTTTGTGAATCTCCGGCATGTGGATTGTGGCACCCGGCACAGGTAAATTCACGCTTTGGATTAAAGGGATCCTTGACTCTCCTGACCGGGTGTCCTTTTCCGTAAAATCCTGCGATGACGTGGGCACCCGAGGCTTTATCTTCGTGACAGTTTACACAGAGGTCAGTAGTCTGCATCCGAAGCAGTGCCGGCCACTTTGAGCCATGTGGATTGTGGCAGAGGGTACAGTGGCCAACAGCCGTTGGACCGTGCATCAATTTCTTTTTTTTCCAGTCCCTCACTTCATAATTGTGGCATGGATAACACACTTTCTGATCCGGTTTTGGAGAGGTGTATTTTCGTTCCCCTCGGAGTACCTCGTGACAGGCAAAACAGGTCCATTGTGCGGCCGGATTGTGGGTAAATGCATCGCTGCTTTTTGTCGCATGGCATGTGTGGCAGGGCGATTGCTTTGGGGATTCAGGTCGGAGACTGCTGAGCGTTGGTTCCATGTCATGGCAACTGGCGCAGCTCTTTTCGTTGTCGATAAAATGAAAATAATATCGTTCGAATTCGGCTGGGGGAACTCTGAATTTCGGGAAAAGATCGGAGCGAAAGAAAACAGTACGTTCTGTCTGCGCAACGATCTTTCCCTGTTTCAGCCCGGTAATCTGTATGGTGTTCATCCCTTTATCAAGGGAAACTCCGAAACAGACCTTGGCGCTGCCAGATCGTACGGAGATATTGAGGGGAGGCTTTTTCCCTGTTGTAATCCGTATCTGATCTGCCCCTTGGTTTCCAGGTTCCAGAATAATACTGAGATGTTCATTTTCAATATAACTGTTGGGCGGAGGAAACTGTACTGAAAACTCTGTGCCAGCTCTTCCGTCAATGGTACAGAGGAACAGCACGGCCAGCACCGCATATGGAGTGTGACGTAGGAGTTTCATTGCAAATTTAACAGCTGTTTGAGAGCATTTTTGTAACTCCTTGCTGCCTCACTCAAATTGTTCTGCTCCTCAAACATCATACCCCGATAGACGTTGATCCGGTAATCCATGGGATTAATTTCTTCAGCATTGGTAAACAGTTCAGCCGCTTTTTTCAGGTCACCTTCCCTGCCGGTGAGGTAGCCCAGATAGTAGAAGCTTGGTGTGTGTGCCTCGTCTGCTTTGATCGCTTTTTCCAGCATTTCCCGTGCGGATGCGAGGGAACCTTCCTCCAGAAGTGAGAGACCCATTTGACTCAGGGCTTTCACGTTGTCTGGCTGTTCCTGGAGAACCCGCTGAAATTGTTCTCTTGCCTGTGGCGACTTCCCCTGTTCCTGGTAAAAGATACCCAGACTGAGATATGGCTGGATGAATTTAGGATCTGCCTGAATCGCCTTTTTAAACCACATTTCAGCGGATTTGTAGGTGCGTTTTGAATTCAGGGCCTTTACTCCCATGTTCCAGGATCGAACAGCCTTTTTGTCAGGCTGGTATCCTGTTTTTTCAGCAAGCACAACGGTTGCCTCTTTGCCTTCAATGGACGCTGCAACAAAGTGGATCATATCCCGTGCTCCAACCAGAGGAAAACCCGAAAGTTCAAAGGCTATTTGTCTGTCCTTGTCCAGGATGACCGTAGTGGGTACTGCAATAACCCCAAAGTCATGAAAAGAGACAAGCCCACGATCGATCAGGATGGGAAAGGTGATCTGGAGACGGTCGTGTATCCCCTGAATGTCAGCCATGGCTTTGGCATCTATGGTTTGTCTTTCAACATTGATACCGACAACCGATAGTCCCATGTTCTGATACTTTTTATGGAGCTTTTCCATCTCTTTAAGAGCTTTTTCCGACTGCCTGCTCCAGGAGGCCCAAAAGAGGAGAATGGTCTGTTTGTCCCCCTTGATGGACGAGAAATTCTGTTTTTTACCGTTGAGATCCATCAGCTCAAAATCAGGTGCCTCTGTCCCCACTCCCAGTGTTTTGAGGGCAGGCACAGAAATGGAACTCTGGAGCAGGGCAAATGTTGCAAAAAGAATAATCAGAAGATTTTTTTTCCTCGGGAGGAATCGTGTGTGCGTCTTTCTTGTCATTTGCCTTTTTCCTCTTCGTAGGATGCAATTCCCTGCTTAAAAAAGTCAACGGCCTGCTGAGTATCACCAAGCTGTTGGTAAAGGATACCAAGCTCATAGTATGTGCGGGCCGGATCCGGGTTTAACTTTAAGGCATCCAGGAGGGTTGCTTCTGCCCCTTTTAGATCCCCCTGTTGTGCGAGGAGTATTCCCTTTCCGGTCTTAGCATCACTGGAGCGTGGACGGAGTTGTAACGCTTTTTCAAAAGATGCCATTGCCTGTTGGGGCTCACCTTTTTCAAGAAGAAGGTAGCCGAGGACAACATGGCTCTTGGCTCTAGAGCTTCCTTTTTCTATACATTGTCTGATTTGGTCAATTCCTTCATCAAGTTTTCCCTCTCGTGCAAGAGATGAGGCGGTTTTTTCGCATAGCGCTTCTTTTCCTGTTGCAGAAGAAGCCTGCAGTAAGCCTGTTGTCGATATGAAAACCATGAGAACCAGGAAAACCGATTTTGTATTCATCTGTTTTTCACCTTGTTGTCTCTATCGTATGTGAATTCCTGATGGCAGCCTGGAAGACAGGTGCCGCCCTTGTTGCTTTTAGTGAATCCAACGGGCATCTGGTAGGCTCCAAAGGGGACGGTGTCCGTTATGTGCTTCGGATTTTTTGTCGCATGGGCATCATGACAGGCACGGCAGGTACGACCCTTTGGGGTTTTATTGACATGGACATAATGGAGGTTCTGGTCACCGTTTCGGAAGCCTGTCAGGGTTGTTGTCTTGGCATCCTTGACCAGAGTGTCATTATGACACATAAAACAGAGTTTAAAGTTGTCCGGATTATAGGAAGCATAAAACTTTTTTGGGTAATAGCCTCTCAGGATACGGAAATCTTTCGATCCATGGGTGTTATGACAACCAGAACAATCCTTATCCGCAATGGGACCGTGGTGGTTGCTGTTATTATCAAGCAGGATTTTCATGTTAGCAACCGAGACACCGTCTGCATGTTTATACTCTTTGTCGTGGCAGGAGAGACAAAGATCCATTGGAGCCATGTCAAGCTGTTGGGGAAAAGATGAAACGTGTGGATTGTGACAGGCCATACAGCCGCGGTCTGTTTCAAGGCCGCCATGTTTCACAGTTACCTGGGCAATCTCATCCTTCTTATCCTCATGGCAGGTAAAACAAACCCCCTGAGTGCTTTCACCTGACAGGCTGAATTGAAAGTCGCTGCTGTGCGGGCTGTGGCACTCAATACAGCCGTCAGAGACGGGGCCGTGAACAAATTCCTTTCCGGCAAATTCATCCTGTTTGTCAGAATGGCATGAAAAACAGATATCGTTTCCCTCTGCCATCAGCATTTTGGGTGAATCTGACGAATGGGGGGCATGACAGACAACACATCCGTCTGCAGCAACAGGACCGTGGACAAATTTTCCGCCACCAATACTCTTGTCGTGGCATTCGTAACAGAGTCCCGGTCCTTCACCCTTGAGCTGGAACTGGCTGGCGGATTGATGTGGGCTATGACAACCGGTGCAGTTTCCGTCTGCTACAGGTTGATGAACGACGGAGCCCATATCGAGTTTATCGTGGCATTCGTAACAGAGGGCTTCAACATTTTTTATTGGTTGAAAGATATGTTTGTCCTTGTTTTCCTGTTTGTGACAGAAGGAGCAGTCGCCGGTTGCCACAGGTCCATGCACATAGGCATCTTTTCCCATTTTTGGGTGGCAGTCTGATGTGGAACAGGATTGGCCGGCCTTTATGTTGACATTGGCGGCCGTATCCTTCGCAGCGCAGGCTTCCAGCACAAACATGCCTGCAATAAAGACTATTGGACAAAGTTTAATCCATGTTGATGATTGATATCTTTTTGTTTTTTTACTGCTGTTCATACTGTTTCTCCTCTTCCCAGGGGTTTAAAAGACTGCTGTTGTTTATGTTTTGTGATCGTATCTCTTTGTGATAAAGGGTGTTTCACTAATTCCTTGAGTATGCTCTTGGCTCATGGTCGACACCATGACAGGTCAGGGCACATTTATTCTGAGTAACGTCATCCCCTGAAAAATAGAGATCACCTGCAGAGTTGGGTGTAACCACTGTGGTGTCAAAATTGATCAGAGCCCGGTTTTGGGCAGCATTACCCTGGCTTGCACTGATCCCATGTGCATCATGACAAACCGAGCAGGGCGCATTTTCTTGTTGTATATGCTTGAAATGCAGTCTGAAAGCACTTTGCAGGGGGGCCAGGATGATATCCCGATCGTGACATCTGTAGCAGAGGGCATAGGCATCAGGGCTTTCTATGGTGTTGTCAACGGTGGTGTAATTCGCCACCAGGAGATGTTCATTGTTGGAGCCATGGGGTCCCTGTGCTCCATCGGGATTGTCAGATCCATGACAATCTGTGCAGTAGATAATGCTGCTGCTGGTATACGGGGGGAGGAGACTCGGGACATCTGTGCTGCCTGTGGCCTGCATGACCGGATGAAATGAAGGATTGCCCAGACTGAATTCAAGGCGGGTGTTCAGCTGATCAATCTGGCGGGTGACCGCCGGTGTCGTGATTACATTGTTGTCAGCATGACATTTGAAACAGATTTCGTAGAGGTTGTTGGCGGAGGTGATTTGTTGTCCCCCTGAGTCAACTCCAAGCACACCACTGTTTTTTCCGGAAACGGAGGGGGCAACTGCGCTGGTACCAGTTACGGTGTGCGGATTGTGACAATCCTCACACTCTACATGATTGGCCACGCTGTTGGTGGAAAAGTCTTCTGCTGCATCGTGTATGCCCGTGTAATTGCCCACGGGATGGGTGTAACTTTTGACCAGCTCGGCTTCAATACTCAAAGGAGCAACATTGCTGTTGTGACAGACAAGGCAGTTGTCCTCTTCAAATTCACGTTTCAGGAGCCGTTGATGTCTGCCTGCACTGTGAGGCCGGTGACAGTTTTCACACCCATTCTGCGCAACCGAAGTGTATTCCGTGTTTGGCCACGGATCGACATCCTGACCGTTCCATTGGGCTGTGGAAACGGCATGGGTACTGTTGACCCAACCATTTTTTATGTGGCACCCTGTGCAGAGAGCCGAGAACTGGTTGGACATCACCAGAAAGTTTCCCCAGGTATTGTCATGAGGGTCATGGCATGCCGTGCACTGGAGCTGGCCGCCATCATCGAGACTGATTTCTGTCGGCAGGGCATTGGTGACAGCGAGTTCGGAGTTTCCCTGGTCAATACTGGTTTGATAACTAAAGGAAATTGGATGATCATCGGAAAGATCTGTACCAAGGTATGAGGGTCTGGTATTGGGCAGGGTACGAAATCCACCGGCAAATGGTATTTCTGTTGCCTGGGAAAGGACCGCTCCTAAAGCGATGGTTCCGTCGTGACAACTGAGGCAGAGCTTTGATGCACCGGTGGGCTGACCGATTGCTGCATACATGGTGGAACTTTGATAGGGTGTATAGTTGGTTGTCTGATCCGAACGGTTCCACAGGTAGGGAATATCCCGGTGTGCATTGTGGGGGGTGTGGCAAAAGACACAGATTCTGGATTCCGTTGTCGATTTGACCTCTCCGGGCCCGCTAATGGAAAGGTTATGTTTACTGATAACGATACTGGCTGACTGGCTTGTTGTTTCATAACCGAGCAACAGGCCAGTAATTAATACGCAGATATGAATTTTCTTCATTGCAACGAACCATCCTGTTTAAGATACTGAAAAATCTGAATACGCTTATTGTACGAATCAGCCACGTAGATCCTGTCGTTTGGGTCGATATATATGCCGGCAGGTAACCAGAATTCACCATATTCTTTGCCTGATTTACCAAAATCCATAAGCAGGCGGCCTTCCTTGTCAAAAATCTGGATGTTGTCAAAGAGGGCGTCTACCACATAGATGTTATTGTCACTGTCAGTGGCCACGCCCCGGGGCCGGGAAAAATGTCCGGGACTGTCCCCGGCAGATCCAAATGTCTGGAGAAACTGACCGCTGGCAGAGTATCGTTGAATCCTGAAGTTAAGTGCATCCGTGATAAGGAGGGTGCCGTCTTTCGCAACAGTGATATTGGTGGGGTGGTTAAATTGCCCTGTTTGTTTTCCCTTGGCACCAAACGTACCTAATAAGCCATGGGTTTGCAGATCAAACCTGAAAATTTGTGAAAGTTTGGTGTCTACAACAAAGAGCTCGTTCTTTTCCTGGTGAACAGCAATGCCTGTGGGACGTTGCAGGATATTTTTGCCAATGCTTTGGGGATTGGTATCATCTACTCCCTTGAAAGCCTTGATTATGCCATCTTTGGAGTCTGCAACATAGATCAAGCCATTCCTGTTGTTTACAGCAATGGCTATGGGAGATGTCATGGGTTTGTCTTCAGCGGGGAAAGCGTGGAATTTTTTGGCGGTGGCATCGAAGCACTGAACTTTTTGTAAAAAGGTGTCAACAACAAAGAGTCTGCCCCTCCTGTCACCGGTAATTGCAAAGGGTGCGACAAGACTTCTGTCCTGGTGACCAACGATATAGCCCCAAAAACGCACCAGGAAGGATTCTGTTATCTGAAAATCATCCGGTTTTGAGATACTGCCAAGAAAGCGGATCCGTGAAATCTCTTCTCCTCCGGGCCACACCAGATCAACAGGTGGGGGAGGTGGATCAAGGGGTTTGGATGTGCAGCCATGCAGAGAAAGAATGGAAAAGAAAAGTAGGAGAATGGCTATGCAGCTGAAGTGGGACTTTTTCTGTATCATTTTCTGTATGTTCTGTCTGTGTTGAAGAGACATGGCTCACCACATGATGCGGATAATTTCAAAACGAAGGAGTTGTTTCGTTCGCTCATAATCTGTTATTATATTGTTCTGGTCCGTGAGTTCATAGGTGAGTCGTGCTGTCCAGATACGGTAGCGGAATTCCAGTCCTGCCTTGATACCGGTATTTTCAGTCTGTTCCACATCCCCATTAATGCTGTCATAATACCCTTCCAACCGAAACCTGCACCAGCGGTTGAGGAGCCAGTCAAAGGTAGTGACTCCTCCATAAAAGTCTTTTGTTTCATTGTCGTCTGTATAGGAGGTTTGGCCAAAATATCCCTTGAGTGAAAAGTGTACTTGCCATGCAGGCCTGTAGTTTAATGTCTCCTGGATTTCCCATCTGGTATAAGGACGGTTCGAAACACGGTCGTTGTCTTCATAGTGGAAGGTGGTATCAGTCCAGTTTGTGTAATGACGAATTTTGAATCTGTGGATGGAGTCATCAATTTTGTTCTTTGGTTCCTGGCCAGAAAGAATGTGTTGCTTGGCCTGCAGGTAATTGTAGGAAAAATCCATGCTATTGAACAAATGTATGTTCATGCCATAGTTCTCTGTGACTATACCGTCATCATACTCTGAATCACGGGTGTAGCTGTAGCTGACCATGACGGATTGTCCTGCAGCTATGGAGCCAAAGGAAAGAAAATTTATTCTGGTGTAATCACCGATTGTGTCGACGCTGTAGTCTATGTTTTCAACATAGATGATTGTTCCGGGAGTATTGGTTACTACAATGGACTCAGTTCGTACGCCATAGTTGGCCAGGTAGGTTTCGGTGGCAGGGTTCAGGGTGTGTGGCTCATTGGTTACCTGGGCGGTTGAACTGGTGAATCCGCTGCGGTCTGTATAGATGTAGTCCCAGCCGCTGTTCAGATTCAGGGTACCCCAGGAGATAGGACGGGTGTATGTGAAATTAAGATAAGTATTGAACGCATTCTCCCGTCCCCCTGAGTAATCATAGAGACTTCCTTTGCTTCCGACGTTTGTGGTGAGGTTTTCATATAAAAGATGTGTTAAGCGGGCATCGAGTGCTGTTCTTTCGGATTGTGTATTATCGGTTTCCTGCAGGGTGTGGGTTAATGAATAGTTTGATCGCAGATTTTCACGATGACGCCAGTTCAGATGTTCTCGCAGTCTGAGGTTTGCTGTATCAAATACATCACTATCCTGGGTCCTGTACGTCAGGAATGAGTTGAGTTTGATTGAATTGTCACTGGTTATTTGATAGTTGTTCGTGAGACTGTTGTTGAAGGTGCTGATTTTAGTATTAATGTCTTCGGTGCTTCTCCTGTCGTCACTGTAGGTGGAACTGAAAGATGTGCTGCTTCTGTTATTTTGATACCGCGAGGTGAAATGGAAATTGTCGCGTATGTTTTCTGAAGTATAGTAACCCTGCTGGTCAGTTTTGACGTGAGAGTACCCAAATACCGTTGGTAAAATTTTATATTTGAGTCGTATATTCGTGCCGTAAGTGTCGACAAGAGTTTCAGTGTCACCGGCAAAGGCTGCCCACACTGGAGATTCTCGTCGGCTGGCAAAAAAGTTAAAGGTGTAGGGTTTTTGCTGAAGGAAGGTCGCGGTCATCGCATAGTCCGGTGAAAAGGAGTTGACTCTACCAGTTTCTCCTGACGTGTTAACTTCCTTTGACTGAATCCACTCCGGTTCAATCATCAGGGAATATTGCATAAGGGCTGGATGGTACAGCCATCCATCTGTTTGCAGTTTCACCCGTTCTTTAAATCTGTGATAACTGTCTTTGACAGTGGTTCCACCGGTTGTCCGCGACTCATCTTTGTATTCATAGGTGAGTCCTGCCCCCATGCCCGGTCGTTTTATAAAATAGTTCTGTCCAAGAAGACCATTGGTCACTGCTGTCATTCGTGGCCTGGGAATGGGTGATGAAACAGGAGGGGTCGTCGGAGCCTGAACATCACCTGTTTCCGTTTCTTCAGCAGCCTGGATTTGTCCTGGTCCCATGAGAAGAAAAAACAGCGGGAGCAGGACAAACAGGGTCACTGGGAAGAGGTTATAGGAAGAGTGCATTTCTTTTTGAGATCATTTCTTTTTTTCTTGTAAAATGATGTTACCGACTCTGTACCATGGTCTCTGGGATTTGGAGCGCTGGCGTTTTCTGCTCCTGATATTCGTTTTTGAGTAAATTTTTATTGAGGCCCATGTGTGGAGTATGGCAGGAAAGGCAGTCTTCTCCTGTCTGGTGGGCTGGTGTTGCCATAAAAGTCCCATTTTCATGGCATGAAAGACAGATTTTTACCGGTGGCTTTCGCAAGGTGTTTTTATTCTTGCTCTGATGAGGATCGTGACATGCCAGACAATCCCCTTTTGCTGTTGTGTTATGCAGCCAGAGTCGTTCTGTCAGTGCCCGCAATGGTGTTTTGTCTCTGTGGCACTGTGTACAGAGTTTCGTTTTTGGCAGGATGAGTTCACCAGGCATGCCGCCACCTGTTTTGAAGACTGTTTGGGGTTGTTTCTGGACCCCGGGAGTGCTGAATATTCCAGTACTTCCATGGCATGGGTCACAGGCGCCGGCGGCCCATACCGGATGGGAGTAGAGGTTTTGAACCTGTGCAGTTTTTTGCCCCGGCGTTGTCTTCCGTATGTCCTGCAATTCCTGATCACTTTTTACCGCAGCTGTTTCCTCCAAGGGGGGAACCCCGGTGAAGAAAAAGGTAAGCACTTCATGCTGTTTTTTCGGTTCACATCCGCTGAGGGAAGCTGTTAGAAAAAACATCATTACTATGTGGATGGAAATTTTGTGCATTAGTTATTTTTCTTTATATGGGATGGTTCTGTCAAGTCTGCCAGCAATTATTATTCACCGCTCCAGTCTCCATATCCATAGACATTGACCTTATTTGAACCACTCATATTGCACACATAGAGGAGGTATTTCAGTTTGAAATTCGGGTCTGCAAATGTATTGAAGAATTGGATGTTCTCATAATCAATATGGACTCCAGCCGGAAGGTACATATTTCCAGGAGCATTTCCAGGGCCACCGAAGAAAAGGAGCAGTTGACCGTCTTTGTTGAAAATCTGTACATATTCAAAGGCCGCATCCGCCACATACAAATTTCCTTCCTGATCTACATCCAGCCCTTTGCTTCTGGCCATTCCTCCCATGCGGTCTCCGTGGAAGCCAAAAGTTTTCACAAATACTCCAGAGCTGTCAAATTGCTGGACTCTAAAATTAAAGGCGTCATTGACAAAAACATTTCCATGGTTGTCCACTGTTACATGTGTCGGCTTATGCAGCTGCCCCTCCTCGGATCCACTCTCCCCAACGGTCATAACGACTTCTCCCGAATCTCTGTCGAGGACAATGATCTGACTTTTGACCATGTCGCAGACGTAGATGTTGTTGTTATAAACAGCAACATCAACCGGTTTATTAAACAGCTCTTTATTACCGTAGGCACGGATGAACTCATTACTGCTGTTGAAGGTGACAATCTGCTGGCGTTTTATGTCAGCAATGTACTTGAAGCCATCCGGGGTGACCCAGATACCTGACGGGGAACGGAGTGCCCCCCGTCCGGTGGCTCGTAGTTCGGTGAAGTCCTTGTTCACCAGATCAATGGTGAGTATCTTGTTGGACTGACGGTCAATAAGGTAGATGTTTCCCCTGTTTGAGGCTATGTCATAGGGACGACCGATGGCGGAAAAGGACAGGTCGGGACCAAAGAGAAAGCTGTCAAAGGCATCTCTTTTGACTGCCAGGTCTGTTTCCGAGGAGATGGCTGTGAGAAACTGAAGTCTCGGGCGTTCTGGCGGTGGCGGGTAGAAAATGAGTGCTGCTTCTTCTACCGGCCTGGCACAACTGCTCAGGAGTAGCAGACAGAGGAGGGGAAATAACAGCTGTGTGTCTGAGAAACGATATGGTTTTTGCATGGTTTTTAAGTGGTACCGTGAAAACAACAAAGTCCACCCACACACGTGACGTGCATGGGCAGACAGAAGACAGCCTATGGCGGATTGTCCTGTTACTTGTTGTGGCAGGTGAGGCAGAGGTTAGAGCCATCGTTATCTATTAAGAGAAGACTCGTGTTCTCATATTTATTATGAACATCATGACAGGATGCACATTCCATTCGTCCGGCAAAAAGCATGTCGCTATCAATTGTACCACCCTCTGTTATTCCTGAACTTTTTGAGCTTGGATCCCAAAGACCACCGTCTGCGGTAGCAAGGGCACTGTCATAAGTGAAAGATACGGGATGGTCATTATTCAGGGCTGAGCCAAGATCTCCACTGCCTGTTCCGATTGTTCCTATAAAAATAGTACCGTCATGGCCAGTAAAGGCATCGATAGCAACGGTTCCGTCATGGCAGGAAAGGCAGAGCTTTGAGACGCCGGCGGGCTGTGAAAGATCATCGGCATCGAGCGTGGCACTGGAGTACAGGGTATAGCTGGCCTCTGAGACATCATGATTCCATAGGGGAGCATCAGCGATAACTGTTCCGTTATGAGGTGCGTGACAGGGCAGACAAATTTGTCCACTACTCCAGTTTGACCCACTGAAGTCATGATCCGATCCTGTTATTACTCCAAATGCTGTTGAGCATATCCCGGTGCTGCCAATTAAAGCCAGAACGCCAATTACTAGTCTTTTCATTATTCATCCTCTCGTTGATCATTCATTTTTCTTTTGTCCCCTAGGTGTATGCAGCCTGGGAAAATGATACTTTCCATCGGTCTATGCATACTCTGTAGTATATTGTAGATTGTGAAAGAACAAAGAGGGGTTTCCCTCTTTGTTATGTTCCAAATCCCTCTTTAAATTGACTGGATTGCCCAGCCTGCCTGACGTTTTGATGGTTTCGGTGTTTGATGGTTAGGAGTAAGTGTAATACTTATTATTCCTTTTTTGGATAGGATGTTACTGTCTGGTCATTTCTAGTTGTGAATGATTCCTGACTTTTTCATGGGGTGGAAATTGGTGTTCTTTTCTTACTGTCATGGTAATATTTGAATCGGTACAGGGAGTCGAGTCCATGACAGTCCTTGCAGATCATGTTGTAGGTCTGCATGCGTAAAAAACTGTTGGTAGCTTTCCCCTCAGGATTTTTCCCATTTCCTTTTTGTTTCTTTTTGGGATCCCATTGGTGCACATCATGGCATGAGGCACAGGAAATATCGCCGATGGTAATAGGTGACGCCGTTTCGTCGTCAAAAAGTGGAAAATAATTTGCCTTTCCTTTGATATTTCTTCCCGGATTAGCGATGAGTTGTTTTTCCGGATGGGTAGAAACCACAGGTACCTTTTTACTGCCGGATCCCCCATCTGTATGACAACTGTTGCACATTCTATCCATAATGCCTTTACCCGGGCCATAATTACGAGCCCAGAGTCGTACCGTGTTTTTTCCATTATGGATGATGTGACAGACACCGCAGACCCCGGATTCTGCCGGGGGCTGACCCATGGTATTGGTTGCAGTGGGTGCTGTGATGTTGAGGTCGTGGTCACTCTTTTCCACATACGCTTTTTCAGGGTGACAATTGCTGCACAGTGCAGGTTCTGGTGCGGCGGCAAGACGGAGAAAACTGTTTTTTGCGTTTCCCTCAACATGATTGTTTCCGTGGGATGTCGGCTTTTCAGGATGCCATTGGTGTGGATTATGGCAGGTCAGACAGGCTATAACGCCATTGGATTTTCTTTCTCCATGACTGTCGTAAAGCGGCAGAGTAGTACTGATGTTTCGTTTTCCAGGCTTAATATCAACGGGATGGGAGTGGTCAGCGATCACTTTTGTATTGGCGACACCCTTGCTGTTGTGACAGGTCAGACAGAGATCCTGTGCCGGATAGGCACTTTTTCTCGAGATCTTGCGGGCCCATAAGTTTTTTGTCTGTGCTCCATGAACAAGATGACAGACGCCGCATGGTCCTGACTCACCAGGTAGTTGCCCCTGAACATTTTTTGTTGTGGCACCTGTCTTTCGCAGGTCATGATCGCTTCCCACAACAGATGCCTGTTTGCTGTGGCACTGCTTACACAGGCTTTCAGCTTTTCCATCCTTTACTCGAAGAAAACTTGACCGGGGTGGGGTCATTGAGGCCTGTTTGGCGGTTCCTGCCTGGTGCGGATCGTGGCAGGTGGGGCAGGTGAGCAGTGCGTTCCTGGCCTCTTGCTGAACACGCTGGCCCTTAAGATCAAAGGCAGGCAGATCAGGTCGCATTCCCTTGTCCCGAAGGGAAATGTTAACGGGATGAGAATATCCCTTGATGAGTTTTTCAGAGGCCAGCCCTTCTCCACTGTGACAGCTGATGCACAAATCCTGGGTTCTGTTTTTACTTTTATCAGGAAGTGGTCGGGCCCAGAGTGCTGTCTTTTCTCCTCCATGCACCAGGTGACAGGCACCGCATATCCCTGACTGTGCCGGGGTTTGTCCCTTGCTGTTCTTTGCTTCTGCTGCCGTGCGCCGCAAATCGTGCCCGCTGTTTAACAGACCGCCTTTATCCTGGTGGCAGTCCAGACAGAGTTGGCCTGAATCCCTGTTGTTTTCGACGAGGAAATTGTCAAAGGGTGAGCCATGAACATTGTGGCAGGTCTGGCAGATGATCTGATTCGTGACAGACCCTTCAATACTCCCGAGATTGAGAAGGTTGTCAGGTATTGGTCGTTCTGTTGTGCCAATGGGATGGTTGCCCATGGCAGGCCCACCATCCTTGCCCTTGTGACACATCATGCACATGGAAGAATTATCGTTGGATGTGCGGACAAAAACTGCCCGTTCAATCCCCATTTCACTGGACACTCCATGGGCAGTGTGGCAGGTAAAGCACTGCATGTTTCCATGCTCATCCAGGGGAAAGATGGCTGGGATTTCCATCCCCGGTGGTGGTGGTTTGTTGATGGGGTGGCGATGGTCGTTGTACACCTTTCCCCTTGAGTCTGCCACACTGCCGTCATGGCAGGAAAAACAGATTTCGGGCTCTGCGACCACCTTAGTCTCCTGATAGGGCACCAGGTCAGTGCCCCTGCCGTCAATAAAAAAAGTATCTATCCATCGATAGTGACAGATCGCACATTCCTTGGCCGAATTCGGGTTGCGAGGCGCCTGATTGGCAAGGCATGGGAGAGAGTAAAAAAGCATGCTGCAGAAAAGCAGGATCAGGATGCGGGCAGGGGATCTGATCATGGCATATTTTCCAGGCTGAAAACACTGATCCGGCCTGGAAGCATCTCCACAACATAGAGGTGCATGGCATCGTCAATAAAGAGCCCGACAGGTGTTATAAATTTCTTCACCTTACCCGTTGTCGGGTCACCAAGGACTGAATGAAAGGTGCCGGTAATATTGAAGAGTTGAACTACTCCCATATAGCTGTCACTGACATAAGAGAGTCCGTTTTTGTCCACGGTAATCCCTTTTGGTCTGAAAAAATGGCCCTTTTCAACACCCCAGCCCCCGACAAAGGTGACAAACTTCCCCTCTGTATTCAGAACCTGTACTCTGGTATTGATGACATCAACAATGTACAGATCCTTATCCCGATGGAGGTGCATGAGAAAGGGATAGCGGAATTCCCATTTTTCAGCCCCGGGTTTTCCAAAGCTGTTGATGAGCTTTTTTGTGGCAATATCGAATTGGAGAATCCGATGATTATTGTTGTCTGCCACAAAACACCATTTTCCGGAACTGTCCGCGACCACATCGGTTGGGTCGGATTTTTCCCCGTTCAGGGCTGGAACCGGAATTTCAGAGATGAAATCCCCTGTGGCTGAAAATATCTGGATCCGGCTATTTCTGGAGTCAGCAACGTAGACTCTGCCTGATTCGTCCAGTCCAATACCAAGAGGAAAGGCAAATTCGCCGGGATCGGTTCCTGGTCGACCGATAGTGAAGAGTGGTTTTCCGGAAGGTGAAAATGCCTTGATTTTGCCATTCACCCCATCAACCACATAGATGGTACCGTTCCTGGCAACGGCTACATCACTTGGCTGGTTGAATTCCTCCTCTATATCAAAGAGGTGTGTTGCCATGGTCAGCTCCAGTCCATGGGCGGCAGATGTCCAGGACGTAAGCAAAAGGAGAATAGAAATGGTGACTATTCTCCTTCTCCCTTTATACCACTCAGGTGAGGTGTATCTGTTCACTTGGCCGCATTCTCAATGCTGTGTTGGTTGTGGTTCCGCCATCTGTTGTGGCTGCAGTTCGGTCTGTTGTGGCGCAGCAGGCGATACTTCGCCTGGGTTTAACATCTTTGGCATATGGAACTCCGTATAGTTCTTTATCATTCCCACCACCTCTGTACTGGTGATAGAATCGATCCGGGCCTTGGGGTAGCCAAGATCGGCAAGGGGAAGAGTTGGATTGTTCTTGGTGTGACACTCTTCACAACTGACAGGCAGCTTACTGATAATCTGGTGGATAATCTTCTTTGCCTTGGATTTCTGGCCTTCGCTCAACGCCTTTTCATTTGCCTTGTAGTCAGTGGCGAACTGGATTTTCTCCTCGCTGTCGATGCGGACAAGTTTGCCGTCTTCACGAATGAAGGGGACGATTTTTGCATTGTAGGTTCCCGGTGGAGCTCCATTGACCGGGCTTTCAACAATTTCTCCCGTTTTTCGGTCATACCATTTGTAGACGTTGGTCCTTTCATCATCACTCAGCTTGACATGGCAGGTCTGGCAGGCCACAAAAAAGGCATGCATATTCAAAAATGCCCGAATGTCTTTGACGGAGTCGTGAGGCATGTCGCCATGGCAGGATCTGCAGTAGGATCTGTTGTCGGGTCCGACATCGAAGCCGATATGGTGGAAATGTCCTTCTATTCTCTGCTCTTCCAGTACCCGGTAGCCCAGATAGTGTTTAACCCGATCCTCACTTTCGAGAATCATCTTGTCAAATGTTTGATTCCCGACATCTTTTTTGTCATTCTCTCCGCTGGGCGTGATGGTTACATCTCCCTTTCTTGCGTGGTATTCATGAATAAGGTGAGCAAAAGTTAAATTCCAGATGAGTACACCGAAAAAAACGACCAGTCCCATAAAAGCAAGAACATAGAGCTTGGTAAAAAAGCATTTCATGAGTTGACTCCTCCCTGCTGCGTGGGATCATTGGCTGGTGCGGTGTTTGGTGAAGTGTCCTGGGGGGCGCTCTGTGGTTCCCCGCAGATTGTCGGATTGTGGCCGCCACCGTGGGGTGGTTTGATCTCAGATTCCAAGCCTTCCCTGGTCATGACTCTTACGTAATGCTCGTAGTGTTCTTCAATCATCAGCTCTTCAGAAAGATAACCGGTGAGAAAGACTGTACCCATCGGGAAGACAGAGGTGGAAAAATGGACGTTATACCAGTGCCAGATAAAGAGAAAGAGTGCCGCCAGTAATGCCTCGTCACTGTGAGCTATCAGGCAGAGGTTGATAAATTCACCTGGTATGACCTGGGTTGCAAGTACCTTATTCCAGATGATGAGGCCGGTGATACCGATGACAAACATACCCCAGAATGGTGCCCAGTAATCAAACTTTTCCTTCCAGGTCCATTCATCGCCATGCGGGTGCTCATTGGTGAAATAGAGCAGGTATTTCATCAGTCCTATGATATCTTTAAGATCTTTCAGGTTGGGAATCATGGGGAGTCTGACCAGTGTCATGGTGACCCGGCCTATACTCATCTTCCCTTCTCTTTTAAGGGGCAGGAGATGATTCGTTATGATACCGCTTACTACCCGGACGACATGGTAAACAAAGAGGAGAAGCATGATGGCACCGGTCCATTTGTGGATTACCGGAGCCATCTTGCTTCCACCGAAAAAAGAGTAGAGATAAGGAGCCCAGCTACTGTCACTGAACTTGAGAGGCATCCCTGTCAGTACCAGTATAATGACTGTTGCCGCCAGGATGATATGCTGGATTCTTGTGTCCAGATCAAATCGGAAAAAGTATTTTTTCCCGTCCTTGAACTTTATTGCTGGATATTTTTTCATGGTTTCTCTTTCCTCCGTCTAAAAGATGCATTGGGAAACAGGCGGCGAAGCAGATCAAGAAACAGTATTCCCATCAAAGGAAGCAGAGTAGCACCGGTGAGAATAATGAAAAAGGTGGTGAACCAGTAGATAACCGGGCTCTGTTCCTTGTTAAATTCCGCATGTACCTGATAATTTGCAAACTGTTGGGAGGCACCTGGGTGACAGTCCACGGATCCGCAAATTTGTCCCCTGTTTTCCGGATGGGTCGTGGCACGAATGTCATCATTGCCATGCATCTGGTGTACGGATTGTCCCTTGGGCACATGGCAATCCAGACAGTCTGGAACTGATTCGTCCAGAAGGTTGGCAGCCTTGCCGTGAAAAGTCTGCCCATAGGAACCTCTGGCCATGGTGGAGAGGTTGTGTCGGGCAACCAGTTCCGGGTCGTCGTGACATCTGGCACAGGACTCTGCAATATTGAGCGGACTTCTACTCTTGTGCAACCTGGTGGTGACGTGATTGTAAAATCTGTAGATGAATTCTTCTTTTTTGTGACAGACTCGGCAGCGTCCCAGCGCATCTTCAGCGATACCGGGTCTTACTTTTTTGACAAATGCAAGGGGTCTGAACATGGGATTGTCATGGCAGTCCTTACAGGTCGGCATGTCCTCACTGAAAGGTTTTTCCTTGCCATGTTCGTCCATCTTGCCATGAACACTGTCTGCCAGGAATTTTTCAACACTCTTGTGGGAGAACTTCTGCTCCTCTGCCGGTTCAATGATATGACAGAGTACCAGACAGTTTACCGGTTTGACCGGTTCGTGGGGAATCTTGGTGATATCAGTGTGACATCCCTCACATTTTACCTTTGCGTGGACACTTTGGTTGAAAATTTCTTCATTCACGTAAAGAAGCCGCATCTCTGCATTTTCATCAACCCTGCTCAATCCCGGATATTTATGACAGAGCAGGCAGTTACCGACATCTGATCCCTGCGCGCCTGTGGGCAGGAAGTAAATAACAAGCAGTGTAAGAATACTAAGGGGCCAAAGCGGCCGGGAACGTGACTTCAATCTCATCTTCTCTCCTTTGTTAGATGTTGTGACATACCACACAAATACTTCCTCCTCCCCATGCCTTTCTCAGCCTGCCTTTTTCACTTGCTCCGGCAGATGCTGCTTTGTCTGTGGGAATGACGCCATGCTCGTGTGGGTTGTGGCAGGTGATACAGGTGATTTTTCCCTCGTCATTCAGGGGCAGCACGATCCAGAGATTTCTTTCCGACCAGTGCATTCGTGAAATGATTTTTTCTGATGGTTTGACCAGATGATTTTTGTTCAGGGGGTGGTTGCCGGCCTTGTCGTTATGGCAACGCAGACAAAGTACTTCCAGGTTGCCGACAAGATGGATACTGTCTTCTCCGGTGTCCTGTAAGTTGAAAGTTGCCCGCTGTTCGTCTGGTTTGGTTGCATGACAGTAAAGGCATGATTCTTCATTTATTGCCCCTGACGCATCCAGTTGTTTGTGGGGGTCAAACATTTTGTATTGCTCTTCCTCATGGCATTGAAAGCAGAGAAATGTCCGGCCCAGGGAGGAGTTTGTTCGTAAAAATGCCTTGTTGTGGAGTCGTAACTCGTACTTTGGTTCACATTGCAGTGCCATGTTATGGCAGGTGTCGCAGGTGATTTTGTCATTTGTAAGAGGGAATTCTGCCGGGATGGTCGCCTTTTTTTCAGCAGAAAGCACTATGTCCACAGGATGGGTGTATGTATCAGGAGTATACCCATGACATCTACAGGCCGTGGTATAGTTATCGAACCTCAGTTGTATGAAATCCCCCCTGGATGGTTTCTGCAGGTGACATTCGGTACAGTAATTACTATCGAAATGAATATTGGTTTCAGTTGTCACATTCGGATTTATAAAGAGGGGTTCGTTTGGCTGTAGAGACTCTGCCAGCACTGTTGTGTTCCCTGTAAGGAAAAATAAGAGGATGAAAAATATTGTCCGCATTACTCTTCAGCTCTGATTCTCTCTTTAATTAGAGGGGTTACGATGTGAAACATTGTTTCTTTGACAATTGTTCGATGGTATCACTCTGTAGGATGGTTGGAAAGAGGGGTTTCCCTACATTGAGGCTTCGAAAAACCTTATTGTGTATTTAAGCGGAATGTTAAAAAGATAAAGCAGGAAGGGAAGGTAACCGGCAGGGTAGCCCCTTGCCAAAAGGAGGAGAATGGAGGGATCGATAGAGACAGTGGTGAGAGAGATGGGAAATAAAGGCTTTTGGCTCTGTAACTCCGTGAAAAATATTCCTGGGATTAGAGTTCAGTGAGCCCTTCACGGATGGCATATTTGACAAGACCTGCCATTGTCGTGATCTGCAGTTTTTCCATGAGCCGTCTTCGTCTTCCTTCAATGGCCTTAATACTGACAAAAAGACGATCGGCAATTTCTTTGGTTGATCGTCCTTCAGCTATGAGCTGCAGTACTTCACGTTCTTTTGTGGTGAGGGCTCTCTCTTTATCCTCAGAGAGCAGCCGCCTTCGGTAATCGTGGACAACAGTACCTGCAATTTTAGGACTGAGGTAGGTTTGGCCGCTGCGGACGGCATCCAGGGCCTGGTTGAGTTCCTGGAATGCACATTCTTTAAGAAGAAATCCGGAAGCTCCGGCCTGGAGGGCACCGGTAATAAACCGTTTATCAGAGTGCATGGAAAGGACAATGATTTTGCAGGAAGGTCTTTCCTCCATGATAGAACTTGTTGCATCGATGCCGTTCATCTCGGGCATGCTCACATCCATAATGACGATATCGGGTTTTTCCCGGCGTGCTACCTCGATGGCCTGTCTTCCATTTTCTGCCCTGCCTACTATGGTGTACCCGGAAAGTCCTTCAATAAGTGAACAGAGTCCGTCTCGGACTATTTTGTGGTCGTCAACCACAACGATTTTTATTGTCATTGCTGTGTCCTGCCGGATCCAGCGCAGGCCTCTTTAATTGGAATTGTGAGAATTATTTCTGTTCCGACATCTTTTGTGGAATTGATTTCCACCGTACCGCCGATATTGTTTATCCTTTCCCGGATACTGAAAAGGCCAAAGCCAGTATTCGGGGAGTCTTCGTGATTGAGCTGTGCTTTTACCATACCACAACCGTTATCCTTTACGGTAATCCGTACCCCCTTACCTGTGCATCGCACTTCGACCTCAGCGTTCTCTGCTTTGGCGTGTCTGACAACATTTGTCAGCAATTCCCGAATTGTCCGGAAAATGAGGGCCAGAAAGGCAGGAGTTGTACATTTCGGACATTCATCGCAGGTTGAGGTGATTATAAGACCATATTTCTGGAGGAATTCTTCTGCAAGCCAGTCAAGGGCAGCATGGAGACCGATTTCATATAAAAAGGGTGGGCTCAATTCAAAGGTGAGGGTGCGGACATCCTGAATTGTTTCAGCGACGATATCTGCGATCAGTTCAAGCTTTTCTTTACTGCTTTTATTGGATGCAGATGCAACAAGAGCATCCGCGTACATTTTGACAGCAGAGAGGGACTGGCCTATCTGGTCATGAAGGTCTGTTGCAAGTTGACGTCGCTCCCTGTCTTCCATCTCCATGAGTTCCGATGAAAGGGAGCGAAGGCGCTTACGATGTTTTATCAGTTCCTTCTCTTTCCCCTTTCTTCTTTCGATCTCCCTCTGCAGGACACTGTTTGTTTCCAGGAGTTCAAAGGTCCTTTTTTCTACCTGTTTTTCAAGATTTTTTTGGGTTGCATGGAGGTCTTTTTCAATCTGCAGACGTTCCTTAATCTCGTCAACCAGTGTGTTGTTCAGTTGTCGCAGTGAGGTGCTATGTCTGTTGATGATGTTTTTCTGGTCCTTGTCTGTTTGTTCAAAGCTGGCGATCATTAAACGCAGATCCTGGCCGAGTTTGGAAAATTCGTCAGTGCTAAAAGTATCGAGGATCGGTTTTTTTTGCCTCCCTTGAGTTTTATCTTGGAAAAACTGGTTGATTACAGCTCGAAATGTGGAAGTTGCAAGCCTCTGCTGGTAACGGTAGAGGAGAAGGAACAGGATGATGATGACGAGGCCGATACCGATGTTTGAAAACACGACAAAGCGCATCAGTTCACTGGTCTGCGAAGTGATCAGACGGTCGGCGTGCACTTCCAGGAGCCATTCTTGGGTACCCTGATAATCAGGAAATGTACTGAAAATAGTTAGTTTATTTGCTGTTATATAAGGTGTATAAGGGACGTCCGGCCCAAGCGATGAAATATTAATAGGGAGAGTTGCCAGTTCATTGGGATCACTGAGGTTGATGAGGCGACATCGAACCTTGGTTTGTTTCCTGAGTTTTGTCATCAGCCGTTCCGTGAGTAGACGGCCAAAGATCAGTGTTCCTGCAATTGGCCCGGTATTTTCGCTGGTGATGATGGGGTGAGAGGCAACTAGCATCGGACCGAGTTCTGTTTTGACGAATCCATTGATGGCACTGTCTGTTCCAGGGTGGTGCAATAAAGGATGATCGCTTGGTAGTCCGGTTGAAGGGAACTCGGTGAGGGATATTTCTTCTTCAGTTTCAAGGTCGAGAAGTTTGCTCCATACAAGAGAGCCATCGGGGCGAAAGAAATAGAGGAGATTCAGCCCTCCATTTGTGAAGGTGGTGTCGGGAAGATTTGAGGTGATATATTCCTGATATCTGCTTTGCACAAACTCGTAGGTGTCATCCCATGCCGACCAGTCATGGGCGAGAACTCCCAGTGCTTCGCCTTCTCGTAGTAGAGCTTCGGTAAAACGCTCCATCTCCTGTTCGGCCAATTGACGTTCCACAGCTATATGGCTTGGCGAAACAATCAGGTTGATAATGAAATAATTGGAAAACGAATATATTGAGACCAGGAGAAACAGGTAAGCAAAGACGTTACCGCGAATAGATTTAAAAAGAGAGAACATAGGGCTGCTGTATGGAAAGGTGTTATGGAAATATTGGAAGAAAGGCCTTACCGAATTTCGTAAGCTCGTTTATCTGCACAATCACCGCATTCTCTAAATCTCCTCTGGATGCCTGTGGTAAGAGTTTTTAAGTGTGTTGATGCTTTCGGAATAATATTTCCCAAGATCCTCCTTATGTCTGAAAGAGCCGGTTTGTTGATTTTTTAGTTAGTAAAATGAGTGGCTTACAAAGCGTATTGAGTTTCGTGGCCGGGAAGTTGTATTAAAAAAAAGAATCAGTGACTTATATATTACATTTATTGGCGATTGAACTCAAAGAATATTTTTTGATATATGATATGGATTTCCTTCCCCGGCGAATGTTCTGGTCGTACAGAACGGTTACATGCCTCCAAGTTTTGGCAGTACTGCAGCGGCAAAACTTAAAACGAAGAAGAAACCGCACATATCTGTGACTGTTGTCAGCAGGGGGCTGGAAACCAGGGCAGGGTCGAGTTTTAACCGTTTGAGAAGCAGGGGCAACATACCACCCAGAGTGAC
>JGI10211J34971_10001110_pt1 | contig 22423 bp, 34 predicted proteins | sample Etolagsediment_FD_34971 | JGI IMG/M metagenome (IMG submission 34971)
CAACCTTTACTGGATGCTGTGGTTGATTACTTACCAAGTCCATTAGATTTAAAAGAAATCAAAGGAACAAAACCCGGAACAGATGAAGAATTAGTCAGAAAATTTGATGACAACGAACCTTTTTCAGCTTTGGCATTTAAAGTTGCTAACGACCCATTTGTTGGAACAATTACATTTATCAGAATTTACTCAGGCAGAATAGTATCGGGAACTGGTGTTCTTAACTCTTCGGTAGATAAAGAAGAAAGAGTTGGAAGAATGCTTCTTATGCATGCTAACGACAGAGAAGATATTAAAGAAGCTGGTACAGGGGATATTGTAGCATTAGCTGGTTTAAAATACACAATTACAGGTCACACGCTTTGTTTAAAAAACAATCCAGTTGTTCTAGAACCAATGGAATTTCCAGATCCGGTAATAGAAATTGCTGTTGAGCCAAAAACTAAAGGCGACCAAGAAAAAATGGGTGAAGCATTACAAAGATTAGCTAAAGAAGACCCTTCTTTTAGAGTAACTTCCGACACGGAGTCTGGNCAGACTATCATTAAAGGAATGGGTGANCTTCATTTAGATATTATTGTAGATAGAATGAAAAGAGANTTTAAAGTTGATGCAAATATTGGTGCTCCACAAGTTGCTTANAGAGAAACCATCGAAAGACCTGCAGAAGTTGATTATACACACAAAAAGCAATCAGGNGGTTCAGGTCAATTTGCAAGAGTGAAAATTTCAGTAGAACCTCAAGAACCTGGAAAAGGTAGAGAGGTTGAGAGTTTAATCAAAGGTGGTGCAATCCCGAAAGAATTTATTCCAGGAGTTGAAAAAGGAATATTGGGCGTAGCCGACTCTGGTATTTTAGCAGGATTTCCAGTTATTGATTATAAGGTACAAATTCTAGATGGTTTACATCACGATGTAGACTCTAGTGTCTTAGCGTTTGAAATAGCTTCAAGAGCTTGTTTTAAAGAAGCTTGTCAAAAAGCAGGTTTAAAACTTCTAGAACCTATAATGAAAGTAGAAGTAGTTACTCCTGAAGATTACATGGGAGATGTCATTGGTGATCTTAATAGTAGAAGAGGACAAGTTGGATCAACCGATAAAAGAGGTAATGCAACTGTAATAAATGCAAACGTTCCACTAGCTAATATGTTTGGCTATGTAAATAACTTGAGATCAATGTCTCAAGGAAGAGCGCAATACACAATGCAATTTTCACACTATGAAAAAGTACCTCAAAACGTTCAAGATGAAGTAACAAAGAAATTAGCGGGTTAATAATGGATCAACAACATATTAGAATTAGATTGCAAGCTTACGATCATAAGATTTTAGATCAATCAACTGAAGAGATTGTAAATACTGCAAAAAGAACTGGCGCACAAATTAAAGGGCCAATTCCACTGCCAACTAAAAAAGAGATTTATACAGTTTTAAGATCACCTCATATTGACAAAAAAAGTAGAGAACAATTTGAGACAAGAACACATAAAAGATTAATTGATATTATGGAACCAACTCCAGCGACAATTGAAGCTTTAATGAAATTAGATTTAGCTGCAGGAGTAGATGTGGAGATTAAAATATAATTATGACTATTGGTTTAATTGGAAAAAAACTGGGGATGACACAAAGGTTCTTTGAAAATGGGGAGTCTTTACCAGTCACTGTTTTAAAAATTGAAAAAGCAAAAGTTGTGGACGTAGTTGAAAAAGAAAAAAGAGGTTATTCAGCAGTTCTAGTGGGTTATGGCCATGTAAAAAATTCAAAATTAACTAAGCAAATGAAAGGTTATTTTGCAAAAAAATCTCAAGAGCCAAAAAAAATTCTTAAAGAATTTAGAACTGAAAATTCAGAGGAATTAAAACCAGGTACAGAAATTAACTTAGGCGTTTTAAAAGATAAAAAATATGTTGATGTTAGAGCTAAAACTATTGGTAAAGGTTTTGCCGGATCAATGAAAAGACATAATTTTAGCGGTATGAGAGCTTCTCACGGTGTATCTATTTCACACAGAGCACATGGTTCTACAGGGCAGTGTCAGGATCCTGGAAAAGTATTCAAAGGAAAAAAAATGGCTGGTCACATGGGCGCAAAATATAGAACAACTCTTGGGCTTGAAGTGGTTGAGGCTGATTTAGAAAATGGTTTATTATATTTAAAAGGGGCAGTTCCTGGAAGCAAGAACACTTATGTTGAAATCCAAGAGGCTATTAAGAAAAAGAATAAATCAACAATTAATGAGCGCGTAGATTTATACAAAGCATCTTTAGCAGAAATGCAATCTACAAAAAAAGATAAAAAGAAAAAGGATGCTAAAGAAGAGAAGGCAGAGACTAAGTAATGAAAATTGATGAAATAACAATTGACGGTAAAAACGTAGGCTCAGTTGAGGCNTCAGACAAGATTTTTAATGTNAAGCCAAGACAAGATATTATTCAACAAGTAATNGATTGGCAGCAAAACAGAATGTTTAAAAAAACTGGTCATACAAAGAGCAGAGGTGAAGTCAAAGGATCTAGAAAAAAAATAGTTCAACAAAAAGGTTCAGGTGGTGCAAGGCACGGTAATATTACAGCGCCGATATTTGTTGGTGGAGGTATAGCTCATGGACCAAGGCATAGAGGACAATACGCTGTAAAAAAATTAAATAAAAAAGTGAGAAAATTAGGATTGGTTCATGCTTTATCAACTAAGGCCAGTTTAAAGCAAATTGCAGTATTTACTGAACCAAAAACATCAGGATTAAAAACAAAAAATTTTAAAGATTTTTTAAAAAATATTAAATCTAAAAGCGCACTCTTTATTCATCATAAAGATGCACCTAAAGAATTTGTAAGAAGTATTAAAAATATTCCTAATTCAAAAAAAATTGAGGATGTGGGAACAAATGTTTACGATTTAATTAAATATGAAAAAGTATTTTTTACTAAAGAGTCATTTAAAGCGATTGAAGATAGGTTAAATAAATAATGAAAAACGATAATTCAGCATTTGATATTATTTTATCTCCCGTTGTTACAGAGAAATCTACTAACTTAAACGCTCTTAATAAATTGACTTTTAAGGTAGCAAAAGACGCAAACAAAAACACCATTAAGAAAAGTATTGAGAAATTATACAAAGTTGAAGTGATCAAAATTAATACAATCCTGTCAAAGCCAAAAACTAAAATTGTGAGAGGCAAAATTGGTACAAAAACAGGATACAAAAAAGCTATTGTGACTTTAAAAGAAGGTCAAACAATAGATGTGACTGCAGGAGTTTAATTTAAATGGCATTAAAAAGTTTTAAACCTTATACAAAATCAACTAGATCAACCATCTTGGTTGATAAAAGTGATTTATGGAAAGGAAAGCCAGAAAAAAGTTTAACAAAGTTCAAACAAAGAGCTGTTGGAAGAAATAACCAAGGAAGAATTACAACAAGACATAAAATGATGGGTCATAAGAAGAAATATAGACTCATTGATTTCAAAAGATCAAAAAACGACATGTCAGCTGAAATAAAAAGATTTGAATATGATCCGTACAGAAGCGCTAATATTATGCTTGTGCAATACGAGGACAAAACATTGAGTTATGTACTCGGTGTTGAAGGTCTAAAAACTGGAGATAAAATTATATCATCAGATAAGACAGAAGTTCAAAAGGGCAATGCTCTTTTACTCAAAAATATTCCAGCAGGTACTTCAGTGCATAATATTGAATTAACACCTGGAAAAGGTGGTATTTTAGTAAGATCTGCAGGATCATCAGCAACCATCATGGGTCAAGATGATGATTACACTTTAGTTAAATTAGGATCTGGTGAGACAAGAAAAATTCTTTCAAAATGTAAGGCAACAATTGGTCAAGTATCAAACGTTGATAACAAAAATAAAAAAATTGGTAAAGCAGGAAGAAACAGATGGTTAGGAAAAAGACCAACTGTTAGAGGTGTTGTAATGAACCCTGTTGATCACCCACATGGTGGTGGAGAAGGTAAAACATCTGGTGGTAGAAATCCTGTAACACCATGGGGTCAAGGAACTCGTGGTTTGAAAACAAGAAATAATAAAAAAACAGATCAATTTATTATTTCTAGAAAGAAAAAGAGAAAATAGGTTATGGCAAGATCAGTTTGGAAAGGACCATTTGTTCACCCAAGTTTATTGAAAAAAGTTGAAAGAGGTGGCGATGCATTAAAAAGACCAATTAAAACTTGGTCTAGAAGCTCAACGATTGTTCCTGAGTTTGTAGGTTTAAAATTTGAAATTCATAATGGTAAAAAATTTATTCCTATAACAATATCTGATGAGATGGTCGGACATAAANTNGGAGAGTTTGCNCCTACAAGAACATTTCTTGGTCATACTCCTGCAGATAAAAAAGCTGGAGCAGCAGCTCCCAAAAAGGATGCTAAATAATGGTTAAAAAGAAAACTGAAAAAAAACAAGATTTATCAACTGTGAAAGCAGTTTACAAAAACTTAAGGTCTAGTCCTCGAAAAATTAATGATATTTTACGTTCTATTAGAGGAAAAAAAGCAGATAAAGCTTTAAAAGATTTGCAATTTTCTGAGAAAAGAGTTTCTAAAGAAATCTCAAAAACGATCAAGTCGGCAGTTGCTAATGCTGAGAACAATAATCAATTGGATATAGATAATCTTTTTATTAAAGAAGCTTATGTTGGAAAAGGTATGGTGATGAAGAGATATAGACCAAGGGCAAGGGGTAGAGCCGGTCAAATTAAAAAGCCTTTTTCAAATTTAACTATTATTGTAAGTGAAAAAAATTCTAACGAAGGTAAGAGGGCTTAAAAATGGGTCAAAAGGTAAATCCAGTCGGTATTAGATTAAAAATTAATAGAACTTGGGATTCTGTTTGGTTTGCTAAAAAGCAAAATTATGGAACTTATTTAATCGAAGATTTCAAAATTAGAAAATATATTAATAGCACAATCAAAAACTCCGGTGTTTCTAAAATTATGATTGAAAGACCTTCGAAAAAATGTGTTGTCACTATCTATACATCACGACCGGGATTTGTAATTGGAAAAAAAGGATCTGATATTGAAAAAATCAAAACGAATATAGCAAAAATTACAAAAGATGAAGTAAGTGTAAATATAAAAGAAATCAGAAAACCTGAGTTAGACTCATACTTGGTAGCTGAAAATATTTCTCAACAATTAGAAAAAAGAGTTGCTTACAGAAAAGCAATGAAAAGAGCTATGTCTTCAGCATTAAGATTGGGCGCAAAAGGTATCAAGGTTACTGTAAGTGGAAGATTAGGCGGTAATGAGATCGCTAGAACAGAATGGTTAAGAGAAGGAAGTATTCCTCTACACACATTAAGAGCTGACGTTGATTATGCGGAATCTGAGGCGTCTACTACTTACGGAATTATTGGAGTTAAAGTGTGGATTTACAAAGGTGTTGTATTCCAAAAAGATTTACAGAAAAAAATTGAAGCTGAGAAAAAAGAGGAAGCAAACTAATGTTACAACCATCAAGAAGCAAATTTAGAAAAGCTCACAAAGGTAGAATTAAGGGAAAAGCTACTAGAGGTGCTGATTTAAACTTTGGGTCTCACGGGTTACAAGCTCTTGAACCTGAAAGAATTACTTCTAGACAAATTGAAGCTGCAAGAGTTGCATTAACAAGACACATGCAACGTAAAGGCAGAGTATGGTTAAGGATATTTCCAAATATTCCAGTATCCAAAAAGCCGATTGAGGTCAGAATGGGTAAAGGTAAAGGTTCTCCTGAATTTTGGGTTTATAGAGTAAAACCTGGCAGAGTGATATTTGAAATAGATGGAGTGAGCGATGCTGTAGCAAAAGAATCTTTCGACAGAGCAGCGTCTAAACTTCCTATTAAAACTAAAATTATAACTAGAAACTTAAATTTATAAAAATGAAAACATCAGAAATAAAAAAATTAACTGTCGCTCAATTACAAAAAGAGTTAACAAATTTTAAAAAAGAAAAATTCAATTTAAGATTTCAAAAAGTTAATTCACAAGTTCAAAACCCATCAAGGATTAGGACTGTAAGAAGATCGATAGCTAAAATTTTAACATTTTTAAATCAAAAGAAGAAAGATAATTAATGCCTAAAAGAGTTTTGACAGGAAAAATAGTGAGTGCAAAAAATTTAAAAACACTTGTGGTCCAAGTAGAAAGAAAGTTCAGACACCCGGTGTTAAAAAAAGTTTTAAAAAGATCAAAAAAATATCATGCACACTATGATAACGGTGATTTTAAAGTTGGAGAACAAATTAAAATTATAGAGTCAAAGCCGATATCGAAACTAAAAAAATGGAGAGTTTTGGAGCAATAATATGATTCAGGTTCAAACAGAAATGGAAGTTGCAGATAATACAGGGGCAAAAAGAATAGAATGTATCAAGGTTCTAGGAGGCTCAAAAAGAAGATATGCAAGCATTGGAGACATTGTGGTTGTAAGTATTAAAGATGCAATGCCTAAGGGCAAAGTTAAAAAAGGTGACGTTCATAAAGCTGTTATTGTCAGAACTAAAAAACAAATTCAAAGAAATGATGGTTCAGCAATAAAATTTGATAAAAATGCTGCTGTATTAATTGCAGCTAACGGTGAGCCCATTGGCACAAGGATTTTTGGTCCAGTAACAAGAGAGTTAAGAGATAAAAAACATATGAAAATAATTTCATTAGCACCAGAGGTTTTGTAATGAAAACGAGTTTAAAAAAAGGTCAAACCGTAACTTTAATTACAGGAGCTGATAAAGGAAAATCTGGCGAGATAATTAAAATGTTTCCAAGAGATTACAAGGCCTTGGTTAAAGGTATTAATGTTAAAAAAAAGCATCAAAAGCCGACCAAGGAAAAAAAAGGTGGGATAATCTCTATAGAAAAACCTGTCCACTTATCAAATTTAAAATTAGTAGATGAAAAAAAAACAAAATCAGAAAAAAAACCTGTAGAAAAAAAAGAAGTTAAAGAAAAAAAACAGTAAAGAAAAAGGAAGCTAAATAATTATGGAACCAAGATTAAAATCTGTTTACAAATCTGAAATCGTTCCTCAACTAAGGGATAGTCTGGGCGTTAAAAATATTATGCAGGTTCCAAAGTTAGAAAAAATTGTAATCAATATGGGACTTGGATTAGATGCTAATGATAATAAAATTTTAAAAACTATACAGCAAGATCTAGCCAATATAGCTGGTCAAAAACCTGTTATAACTAAATCTAAAAAAGCAATATCAAATTTTAAAACACGGGCTAAAATTCCTTTAGGTCTTAAGGTAACTTTAAGAAAAAATAATATGTACTTTTTTTTAGATAGATTGATCAATATGGCTTTACCAAGAGTTAAAGACTTCAGAGGACTAAACCCTAATAGTTTTGATGAAAATGCAAATTATAGTTTTGGTATTAAAGAGCATGTTATTTTTCCAGAGGTTAACTTTGATAAAGTAGATAAAGTTCGAGGTATGGATATTACAGTAGTAACATCTACTAGTGATAAAAAAGAAGCAAAAGCTTTATTAGATAAATTTAACTTTCCGTTTATCAAGAAAGGAGCAAATTAATAGAATGGCAAAAGTATCTTCAGTTGAAAAAAATAAAAAAAGGATAAAATTAGCAAAAAAATTTGAAGCTAAGAGAAAAAAATTAAAAGAAATTGTTATGAATAAAAAAATTAATTTAAATGAAAGATTTGCTGCTGCACAGAAATTAGCAAAATTACCAAAAAATTCAGCAAAAATTAGAATTAGAAACAGGTGTGAAATAACAGGTAGACCGCATGGTTATTACCGTAAACTAAAAATGTCTAGAATTGCTCTAAGAGAATTAGCTTCTATGGGTAAAATTCCTGGCATGACAAAATCAAGTTGGTAGGAGATAGATTATGACGATTAGCGATCCAGTTGGAGATATGTTTGCAAGAATAAGAAATGCTCAGCAAAGAAACCATAAGCATGTAATGGTTCCTTCGTCTAAATTTAAAAAATTTGTATTAGATGCAATGGAGCGTGAAGGTTTTATAACTGGTTATGAAGTTGTAAAATCAGAAAATGATAGTTTTGATAATATAAAAGTGTTGCTAAAGTATGTTCACGGCAGTCCAGTAATTAATGAAATTAGCAGAGTTTCTAAACCTGGAAGAAGAATTTATACACGTTTTGATAGCTTACCAAGAGTGCAAAATGGTTTAGGTGTTGCAATTATCTCAACNTCGTTTGGTATTTTAACTGANAATGAGGCGAGAGANAAAAAAGTTGGAGGAGAGATTATCTGTAATATCTCNTAGTGATTATTTATGTCTAAAATAGGAAAAAAACATATCCAAGTCCCTTCTGATGTAAAAGTTCAGATTAATGAAAATAAAATTAATCTTGAGGGCCCTAAAGGTAAAAGGTCTTTGGAAATTAATAGTGAATTTTTAAATGTAAATGTAGAAGATGGGAAAATTATAGTTGCGCCAAAAGATCCAAAAAATCAAAATAAAATTATTTGGGGATTGCAGAGAAGTTTAATTAACAATGCAGTTATTGGTGTTGGCAAAGGATACGAACAAACTCTTAAACTCAATGGAGTTGGTTTTAGAGCTAACCTTAAGGGTAAGCAGTTACAGCTTCAGTTAGGCTTTAGTCATGATATTATGTATGACATTCCCGAAGGTATCGATCTTAAGGTTGATAAACAAACAACTATTATTATCAGTGGAATTGACAAAGAACTTGTTGGAAAAGTAGTGGCTGATATCAAATTTTATAAGCCCGTAGAACCTTATAAGCAAAAAGGGATTACTTCAGAAGGCCAATTTATATTGAAAAAAGAGGGTAAAAAGAAATAATGTTAACGAAAAGCATTAAAAGAAAAAATAGAGTAAGATTTAAAATCAAAAAAGTTGCTAAAGATAAGCCAAGGTTGACTGTTTTTAGATCTGCAAAAAATATTTATGCTCAAGTTATAGATGATAGCAAAAGAGTAACTTTAGTGAGTGCCTCATCAGTTGAGAAAACAATTGATAAAAAACCAAAAAAAGAACAATCAGAAATAGTTGGGAAATTGATTGCGGAGAGATGTTTAGAAAAGGGCTGCAAGGAAGTTTATTTTGATCGAGGCAAATATAAATATCACGGCAGAGTAAAACAATTAGCTGAAAGTGCAAAAAGCGGAGGGTTGAAGTTTTAATATATGAGTCAAACAAGTGAATTTAAGGAAAAGTTAGTAGCCATAAACAGAATTACAAAAGTTGTAAAAGGTGGAAGAAGATTTGGCTTTGCAGCATTAGTGATTACTGGAAATCAAAAGGGACAAGTAGGATTTGGCCAAGGTAAAGCAAAACAGGTTCCTGATGCCATTAAAAAAGCTTCAGAAGCCGCAAGAAAATCTCTTGTTAAGGTGGCTTTGAGAGAAGGAAGAACTCTACATCACGACGTTAGAGGTAGAAATGGTGCTGGAAAAGTTTTATTAAGAAGCGCCCCAGCTGGAACAGGTATTATTGCTGGAGGACCGGTTCGTGCAATTTGTGAAATGTCAGGAATTCAAGATGTTGTTGGAAAATCCATTGGATCTTCCAATCCATACAATTTAGTTAGAGCTTCTTTTGACGCTTTAACAAAACAAAAATCACCAAAAGAGATTTCTTTAATTCGAGGAAAAAAAATTAAAGAAATTGTTTCAAGGAGATAATTGATGCAACTAAACAGTTTCAAGAAAAAAACTCATAAACCAAAAAAAAGAGTTGGTAGAGGAATTGGTTCTGGCCTAGGAAAAACTTCTGGCAGAGGTGTAAAAGGTCAAAAATCAAGATCTGGAGTTTCAATCAAAGCTTACGAAGGTGGACAGATGCCTTTATATAGAAGGCTTCCTAAAAGAGGTTTTAACTCAATTTATAAAAAAGAAAAAAATGTAGCTATTAACTTGGAAAATATAGCAAAATTAATTACTTCGAAAAAATTAGACTCTTCGAAAACTATAGATTTAAGACAATTTCTTTTAAGCAAAAAAGCTCCTAAAAAAATAAAAGTAAAAGTTCTAGGAACTGGAGAAATAAGTTCAAAGGTTACTATTTTGGCTGATCAATTCAGTAAATCTGCACAAGACAAAATAGAAAAAGCCGGCGGAACGATAGAAATAGTAAAATAAGTTATTATGTCTGGTTTTAATCAGAGTGCAGAAAGTGGTTTAGGCGCCTTTTCAAAAGCCGATGACTTAAAAAAAAGAATATTTTATACCTTATTTATCTTAATCATTTATAGATTTGGCACATACATTCCGTTACCAGGTATAGATCCTGAATCTTTAAAAGAAATTGTAGGTGGAAATCAAAGAAGTTTACTGGGAATGTTCAACGTATTTGCGGGTGGAGCAGTTCAAAGAATGGCAATTTTTGCATTGGGAATCATGCCTTATATTTCTGCATCAATTATTATTCAATTACTGACAGGAGTGACTGAGTATTTTAAAAACTTAAAAGCTCAAGGTGAAATAGGCAGGCAAAAAATAACTCAATACACAAGGTATGGAACTGTACTTTTGGCATTAATACAAGGTTATGGTGTTGCAGTTAGTTTAGAGAATTCACAAGGAATAGTTCAAGACCCAGGTTTATATTTTAGATTTGTAACAACGATTTCTTTATTAACGGGGACAATTTTTTTAATGTGGTTAGGAGAACAAATTACCGCAAGAGGAATAGGTAACGGAATTTCACTAATTATATTCTCTGGTATTGTTGCAGAAATTCCTGGAGCTTTAGCATCTACGTTTGAACTTGGGAGAACGGGGGCAATATCAAGTGGTATCATTATTATGGTTCTATTGGTTTTGTTATTAGCAATTTATTTTATTGTTTTTGTGGAAAGGGCACAAAGAAGAGTGTTGATACAATATCCTAAAAGACAACAAGGTAATAAAATGTATGGGGGAGAATCTTCTTATTTACCCCTAAAAGTTAATACTGCTGGTGTAATACCTGCAATTTTTGCTTCAGCATTATTATTGCTACCTATAACACTTTCTAATTTTTCATCTTCAGCTGAAAATTCAATCTTAGTTTCTATTACTTCAATGCTAGGACAAGGAAAACCTCTGTACATGATATTTTTTGCAGCTGGAATAGTATTCTTTTCATTTTTTTATACTTCGATAGTTTTCAACCCAACCGAAACTGCCGATAATCTAAAAAGACATGGTGGCTTTGTACCTGGTATAAGACCTGGAGAAAGAACAGCTATTTTTATTGAAGGTTTATTAACTAAATTAACAGTTATTGGTTCGGCCTATTTGGTAATTATTTGTTTATTACCTGAAGTATTAATCGCAAATTATCCTATACCTTTTTATTTAGGAGGTACATCATTATTGATTGTTGTAGTCGTTGGAATGGATACAATAACTCAGGTACAAACAAGATTAATGAGCGTTCAATATGAGTCTTTAATCAAAAAAACTAAATTTAATAGGTAGTAAATTTAATGAATATTATAATTTTTGGCCCTCCAGGTGCAGGCAAAGGTACCCAATCATCTTTTTTAGTTAATAAAATAAAAATGTTTCAACTTTCTACAGGCGATTTATTGAGAGCAGAATTAAAAAGTGGCTCTGAGTTAGCAAAACAACTTAAAGAAATTATGGATGCAGGTAAATTAGTATCAGATGATATAATCAATGAGTTAATTGAAAAAAAAATATCAGATCCTCAGGTTAAAAATAATATAATCTTTGATGGGTTTCCAAGAAATTTGGAACAAGCCAATGCATTGGATGGGATGTTAAAAAAATATGATCAAAAAATATCTGCAATCATTAATCTGAAAGTAGACTATTCAATATTAGTTAAAAGAATTTCAGGTAGAATTTCTTGCTCTATCTGTAAAAAACCGTTTAATGAATTTTTTGACCCACCAATAGAAACAAACAACTGTGAAAATAATAATTGTGAAAGNAGAGAATTAATCAAAAGATCTGATGATAACGAAAGTACAGTTTCTAATAGGTTAAAGACTTATGATGAGCAAACNCTTCCAATACTGGATCATTACAGNTCAAAAGGAATCGTTAAAGATGTAGATGCAATGCAGTCAATTAATGATGTTACTTCNCAAATTGAGGCTATTATCAGTGACTTATAACATTGACTTTATCAACTTGATTACTATAATCCGGCGACTTTAAAAGGAACAATCTAAACTATGGCGCGTATTTCAGGAGTAAACTTACCATTAAACAAACAAGTGCACATTGCACTTCAGTATATCTATGGAATTGGAGACCATTACGCAGATAAAATTTGCAAAGATTTAAAAATAGACAGGTCAAAAAGAGTAAACAATTTATCTGATGACGAAGTGCTTAAAATCAGAGAACTTATCGATGCCAAGTATACCGTAGAAGGAGATTTGAGAAGAGAGTTATCATTAAATATAAAAAGGTTAAGAGATCTTGGAACTTACAGAGGCGTAAGGCATAGAAAAAAACTTCCAGTCAGAGGTCAAAGAACATCATCTAATGCAAGAACTAGAAAAGGAAAAGCTATAGCAATTGCAGGTAAAAAATTAACTATGGCTAAAAAATAATGAGTAAAGAAGATATTAAAAAAAAAAGTAAGTTTAAAAACAAAAAAAAAGAAAAAAAAGTAATTACATCAGGCAAGGCTTATGTAAACGCGACTTTTAATAATACAATAATATCTATAACTGACAAAAGCGGAAATGTATTATCTTGGTCATCTGCTGGCTCAAAAGGTTTTAAAGGTTCAAGAAAATCAACACCATATGCTGCTCAAGTAGCTGCAGACGACGCTGCTGTTAAAGCTGCAGATTATGGATTAAAAAATATAGATGTTGAGGTTAAAGGTCCTGGTTCAGGAAGAGAAACAGCATTAAGAGCATTGCAAGCCAGAGGATTTAAAATACTTTCTATAAAAGACACTAGTCCCATTGCGCATAATGGGTGTAGACCGCCAAAAAGAAGAAGAGTTTAATAAAAATTTAACAAGGAGAATAAATTGATAGAAAAAAATTGGAAAGAACTCGTAAAGCCATCAAGATTAGATGTAAAAGCTAGCGATGATAAAAGTTATGCTAAAATTACAGTTGAACCATTAGAAAAAGGTTTTGCACTTACGTTGGGAAATGCACTTAGAAGAATATTATTATCTTCAATTCAGGGTACAGCAGTAACAGCTATTCAGATTGATGGAGTGCTGCATGAGTTTTCATCGATCAATGGTGTGCGTGAAGATGTTACAGATATCGTTCTAAATATAAAAGGTTTGTCTTTAAAATTAAAAAATCCTGGACCAAAAAAATTAATCTTAGAAGCTAAAGGTCCTGGTGAAATCAAAGCAAGTGATCTTAAGGAGAGTGCTGATATAGAAATTCTAAATCCTGACCAGGTAATTTGTAATCTTGATGACAATGCTAAAATTTATATGGAATTAACTGTTAATACAGGGAAGGGGTATGTCTCGGCTGAAAAAAATAGAGAAAAAGACTCTCCATTAGGCTTAATCCCAATCGATTCAGTTTACAGTCCAGTTAAAAGAGTTTCATACAATATATCAGAAACTAGAGAAGGTCTTTCAATAGATTATGATAAATTAACAATGGAAGTTGAAACTAATGGATCAGTTGAAGCTGAGGATTGTGTTGCGTATGCTGCAAGAATTCTTCAAGACCAACTTGGAATGTTTATTAACTTTGAGGAGCCAAAAGAAGTGGTTGCTCAACAGGCAAAATCTGAGCCTGAGTTTAATAAAAACTTACTAAGAAGAGTTGATGAGCTTGAACTATCTGTAAGATCAATGAATTGTTTAAAAAATGATAACATCATTTACATTGGTGACCTTGTTCAAAAAACTGAAGGTGAGATGTTAAGAACTCCAAATTTTGGTAGAAAATCTTTAAATGAAATTAAGGAAGTTTTATCTGGAATGTCTTTATATTTAGGTATTGAAATACCAAATTGGCCTCCAGAAAATATTGCTGAATTATCTAAAAAATTAGAGGAAGAATATAAGTAATATGAGACATAAGATTGCTCATAGAAAACTAAATCGAACTGCTGAGCATAGAAAAGCTTTAATTAAAAACATGCTTAACTCTTTGATTAAACATGAGCAAATTGAAACTACTTTGCCAAAAGCGAAAGAGTTAAAGGTTGCGATTGATAAAATTATTACTCTGGGCAAAAAAAATACATTAGCTTCTAAAAGACTGTTAATTTCTAAATTGCAAGATCAGGATATAGTTAAAAAAATCACCACTACTCTGATTAAAAGATACGAGAAAAGAAGTGGAGGATATTCCAGAGTTGTAAGATCAGGTTTTAGGTATGGAGATAATGCGCCTAAAGCTTTTATAGAATTAGTGGACAAAGATTTTAATGCTAAAGGACAAGACTCAGGTCCTACTCAAAAAAAACCCGAAACTAAAGATCAAAAAGAAGAAGCGGTTCAAAAAGATAAAAAATAATGAAATTATACATGTTGGTTGCAATATTTGGTGCGATCGGCAGTGTTTGCAGATTTAGTTTAGTTCAGATTACTCCTAAAATTTTTTTTTTAAATTTTCCATTAGGAACAATTGCGGTCAATTTAATTGGCTCTTTTTTAATTGGATGCGTAGTATCCATTTTTGAAAAAAATATAATTTCGGAGGACACAAGAAATTTTATTGTTTTTGGGTTTTTAGGTGGTTTTACAACGTACTCTGCTTTTACCTTTGAATTATTCAATCTTATTAAAAATTCTGATTTTACTAACGCCTCAATATACATTTGTCTGACTTTGTTTTTAGGTTTAGCGCTTTTTTATCTAGGTTATAAACTTTTCAAACACACTTGATGAAAAAAGCATTCAAACATTTTATTGTAGATAAAAATTACAAAAGTACACGATTAGACAGGTTTTTAAAAAAACAAGATCAAAATTTACCTCAATCATTAATTGAAAAAAACATAAGAAAAAAAAAGATCTTAGTTAATAAATTAAAAGGCAAAAGTTCACAAATTTTACAGGAAGGGGATTTAGTGGAGGTTTTTTTTGAAAATAATTTAAAAGAAACAAAACAAAAAATAAATACAAATAAAAAATTTAATACAAAAGACCTTGAGCATATTAAGAAATGTATAATTTTTGAAAATCAGGACTATATTATTTTAAATAAGCCATATGGTTATGCGTCTCAAGATGGGACTAAAGTTAAAAAAAATTTGATCGATATTTTAAATTCACAAAATTCAACAAATTATCATTTAGTTCATCGTCTTGATATGGAAACAGTTGGAATAATGGTATTGGCTAAAAACAGAGAGTATGCAAAAATTTTTTCTGATATTTTTCAATCTAGAAGTATAGTGAAAAAGTATTATGCAATTACCAAAGGCAAAATCAATAAAAACTCCGGTGAAATCGTTACTAAAGAAGATGTTGGTAAAAAAAAAATAGTTTCAAAAACTTTCTTTGAAGTTAAAGCTAAAAATAAAAACTTTTCTTTTTTAGAGCTTGAGATCTTAACTGGTAGAAAGCACCAAATTAGAAAACAGCTATCTGAAATTGGACACCCTGTTGTTGGTGATCATAAATATGGAGAAGGTTTTAATGAAATGCAACTTTGTTTATGTAGTTTTTATTTAGAATTTGAATATAAAGGAAAATTAGTAAAATATTCCATAAAACTTCCAAAATTTATGGAAAATTTTATACAAAAATATCTTTATACTTTTTAATTATTGTTTCATTTAAATTTTTAATTTTAGAAATCTCAATAAAATCTGTCATGTTAGCTATGCCTCTATCATGAATTCCACAAGGTATTATTCCTTTATAATTTGCTTTATTAACATTCACATTCAAAGCAAAACCGTGGTAAGCAACCCATTTTTTCACTCTAATTCCTATTGCTGCAATTTTATTTGTTTCGTTTTTTTTTTGTTTTACCCAAATGCCAATATTTTTTTCATCAGCTAACGATTTTATATTGTAGGTTTCTAAAATACTCACAATCCATTTTTCTATATTTCTAACGAAAACCTTGATATTTTTATTTTCTATTTTGTGGGCAAGGTATACAATTTTTTGCCCCTCTCCATGAAATGTCCATTGACCTCCTCTAGAGGTTTTAAATAAAGGAAATTTTTTACTATCTAGTAAATCTTTATCTTTAGATGATGTCCCGCCTGTATATATATTTGGATGTTCTAAAATCCAAAGTAAATTTTTTGAATTATTGTCATAAATATCAGCGACTTTTTGATCAAGAAGCTCCATAGCTTTTAAATAAGGATATGGTTTTTTACTGATTTTAACTTCAAATTTCATTATAAGTTTCGTTCAAGGATTATCTTATGTCAAACATTGATCAAAGTATAGAGACCAGAACATTTGAAGTAACACAAGAGAGTATAGATCAATTAATAAATAATATTAAATCTAAAAATATAGAATTCATCAATAATCAGTTTAACGACTTGAATCCCTCCGATGCCGCCGAACTTTTAAGCAATATTCCAGAAAAGTTTAGAGTTAAAATGTTATTGATAGATGGATTACAAATTAAGCCTGAAGTTATTATTGAGTTAAATAATCAACTTCAAAAAGACATCCTAAATAAACTACCTTCAGATAATATTGCGGATATAGTTAATAATTTAGAGTCCGATAATGCACTTCAAGTTGTCACAAACTTAAATGAAGATAAAAAAATTGAAGTTTTCGAAAAAATTCCAACTGAAGATAAGAATTTAATTGAAGAAGTACTAAAAGCTTATCCAGAAGGTTCTGCTGCAAGAATTATGCAAACTGAATATTGCGCAGTACCTAAAAACTGGTCAGTGGGAGAAACAATTGATTATTTAAGAGAAACAGAAGAGTTACCCAAAGAATTTTTACAAATTTTCGTAGTTGATGAAAATAATAGACCATTGGGATCTGTCTCATCATCAAGAGTTTTAAGAAATCCAAGAGATAAAAAAATGCAGGAAATTATGGATGAAGCTCAATTGCTCATTCACGGTGACTGGGAAAAAGAGCAGGTAGGGTATTTATTTGAAGAATACAATTTAGTTTCTGCAGGGGTTATCGACAAAAATAATAAACTTATAGGTATGATTACCGCTGATGATATTTTAACAGTATTAAAAGAATCTACCGAGGAAGATGCTTTTAAGTTAGCGGGTGTACAAGATGAAGAGATTACTGATAGCGCAGTTAAAATTACAAAAAAAAGATTCATTTGGTTAACAATAAATTTATTTACAGCTGTAATTGCATCTTACGTTATTGGGTTTTTTGATGGAAACATTGAAAAAGTTGTAGCTTTGGCAATATTAATGCCCATCGTGGCGTCTATGGGCGGAAACGCTGCAACTCAAACTTTAACAGTTACTGTAAGATTGATTGCTACAAAGTCCTTAACATCTGAAAATTTGTTTAAAATTATTAATAAGGAATTCTTTGTCGGGTTTTTTAATGGTATTTTATTTTCGTTTATCACTGGTCTTTTTGTTTATTTTTGGTTTTACGATTTTAAACTTTCATTATTAATAGGCGTATCAATGATCATTAATATGGCATGTGCTGGTTTTTCAGGAATAGCTATACCTGTTATTTTAGATCGATTTAAAATTGATCCAGCTGTAGCCTCGACTGTTTTTGTTACAACTGTAACAGATGTTGTTGGTTTCGTATCATTTTTAGGATTGGCCGGTTTTTTTCTGGGAATTTAAATATTATCGATTAAACGAATATTGTTTAAATAATAGGCAATAAAAATTCTAGAATTTTTAGTAACTTTACCTTCTCGTTTAAATTTTTTTATATTTATATTTTCAATATAATCGAATTTTAACTTATTTTTTTCAAACCATTTCATTAAATTATTTATCTCAAATCTCTTGTTTTTGTAATTTTTTTTATATTCTTTAATCAGTTTATATACTCTAGCTGCTGTATTTTTATTAATCGTTTTTAAAAATTTATTTCTAGATGATAATGCTAATCCACCTCTATCTCTAACAGTTTTACAAGCTACAACAGAGCTTTTTATTTTATTTATTTTGATAAAATCTTTTATGATTGTTAATTGTTGATAGTCTTTCTCTCCTAAATAAATTTTTTTAGCCGGTATAATATTTAATAATTTTTCAATTACCATCAACACTCCTTTGAAATGTCCTTTTCTAAATTGATGTTCCATAAAATTAACAATTTTTGGATATTTATATTTTTTAGTTTTCCACTTATAAATTTCATTATAATTGGGAATGAATAGATAATTTACACCAAGTTGTTTACAAATTTTGATATCTGAATTCTGGCTTTTTGGATATTTTTTAAGATCTTTTTTATTATTGAATTGTTTTGGATTAACAAAAATACTAACAATTGTATTTTTATTTTCTTTTAACGATTGTTTAATCAATGATACATGACCTTTATGCAGATAACCCATGGTTGGAACAAAACCTATATTATTAAAGCTTTTGAATAGATCGTGTATTTCTTTAGATTTTTTTATAATTTTCATTTAATAACTGATTAATGGTTAAACAAGCAATTATACCACTTGCTGGCTTAGGTACAAGAATGCTTCCTTTGTCCAAAGCATTTCCCAAAGAGTTATGGCCCTTAGGATCAAATTCGATTTTAGAAAAAATATTGGATGAGTGTTTTGAAGCTGGAATTCAAGAGGTAATATTTGTAATTTCAAAGAAAAAAAACTCAATAAAGAAATATTTTTTAAAAGATAGAAGTTTAGAAAAAAAAATAAAAAATAAACCTGATATTTTTGCCAAAATAAAAAAACTAAATCAATTATCAAAAAAAATTAAATTTGTTTATCAAAATAACCCAAAGGGACTTGGTCATGCAGTTTTGTGTGCAAAGAAAGCCATTAAATCAAAATATTTTTTATTGGTACTACCTGATGATATAATAATTAAAAAAAATTGTACTAAAGAATTAATTTCATTACACAAAAAAAACAATTCATCCGTTATCGCATTAAGAAAAGTAATGAAAAAAGAAGTGAGTCGCTATGGAATTGTGGGATTAAATAATTCAAATCATAAAATTAAACAAATGATTGAAAAACCAAGTCTTAAAAAAGCTCCATCTCAGTATGCTATTATTGGTAGATATTTACTAAACAAATCAATATTTCAATATCTCGAGAAGCAGCAAAAAGGTAAACTGGGTGAAATTCAAATAACTGATGCGATGAATGCTATGTTAATTAATGAAAATTTTTTTGGCTGCAAATTTAAAGGGAAATATTTAGATTGCGGCACAATCAACGGGTATATAAATTCATTTATAGAAATAAATAAATCATGAAAATATGCTTTATAGGAACCGGTTATGTTGGATTAGTTTCTGGAGTTTTGTTTTCAGATCTTGGTAATTCTGTTACGTGCGTTGATAATAATCATGAAAAAATTGAAAACTTAAAAAATGGTATTATTCCAATTTTTGAACCAGGCTTAGACGAATTAGTTATAAAAAACTATAATGCTAAAAGACTTTTTTTTACAACTGATATTAATAATGCAATTAAAAATTCTGATATAATTTTTATAGCGGTTGGAACGCCTACTGCAAAAGATGGAGTCTCTGCAGATTTAAAAAATGTTTATGCCGTTGCACAAACTATATCTAAAAATATCAATAAATTTAAAATTATTATTACAAAATCAACTGTTCCAGTATGCACTGGCGATGAAGTTGAGAAAATCTTGAGAAAGAAAAATAGTTCTTCAAAATTTGAAGTTGTATCTAACCCTGAGTTTTTAAGAGAAGGCGAAGCAATTAGAGACTTTAGGTATCCAGATCGTGTTGTTATCGGATCAAATAACCCAAAAAAAACAATTCCTATATTAAAAAAACTTTATGAGCCAATCACTAAGAAGGGCGCAAAATTTATTTCAACATCAAGAAGAAGCGCTGAATTAATCAAGTATGCGGCGAATGCTTTTCTAGCAACTAAAATTACATTTATAAATGAAATTGCAAATTTATGTGAACAAGTAGGGTCTAATGTTGAGGATATTGCAATAGGAATAGGAACGGATGCGAGAATAGGATCTAGATTTTTAAGAGCTGGACCTGCTTATGGGGGTTCTTGTTTTCCAAAAGACACAAAGGCTTTAACTAAAATAGGAAAAAAATTTAAAACTCATATGTCAGTTGTTGAAACTGTAATCAAAAGTAATGAGAAAAGAAAAAACAACCTAGCTGATAAGATATTAAATATCTTAAAAAATCCAAAAGGGAAAAAAGTGGGTTTTTTAGGGGTAACTTTTAAAGCAAATACTGATGACATGAGGGACACACAATGTTTAAAAATATTTCCAANATTGTTAAAAAAAGGCGTTAAATTATCTTACTATGATCCCACTGGAGAAAAAAAAGAATTAAAAAAANTTAGATTTATAAAAAACACTAAGGAAATTTTAAANAATAATGANNTAGTTGTGATTCATACTGAATGGGATGAGTTTAGATCTTTAGATTTTAAAAGTATAAAAAATAAAGGTGTCAAAATTTTTGACATGAGAAATCTATATCAACCTAATGAATTTTTAAATAAAAATATTAAATATTATTCTATTGGTAGACCCGCAAATGAAAAAAAAGCTTGATAAATTTAGCCAAATAAAGCTTCAACATAAAATAAAAATACCACATCACTATAAAGTAATATTGCTTAATGATGATTTTACTTCGATGGAGTTTGTTGTTAAAATTTTAATAATGTTTTTAAATAAATCAAAAAATGAAGCTACAAATTTAATGTTAAAAATTCATCACGAAGGTTCTGCAGTCTGTGGGGCTTACCCAAAAGATATTGCTTATACAATTCAATATAAAATTCATAATTATTCAAAAGTTAATCACCAACCCTTGAAATGTATCATTAAGCACTAATGGCAACTTTTACAAAATCATTAGAAAAATCAATTTCAAATGCATTTACTTTTGCTTCTGAGAAAAATCATCAATATGTAACATTGGAGCATTTGCTCTTTTCACTTTTAGACGAAGAGGATGCTCAAAATGTAATGAAGGCATGCAGCGTTGATATTGGATTGCTTAGAGAAAATTTAGAACATTATATAGATCATGAGTTAGATAATATTGTTAATTCTGAAAAACATACTGATCCTCAGCCTACCGCAGGTTTCCAAAGAGTTATTCAAAGATCTATTGTTCATGTTCAATCTTCTGGAAAATCAGAAGTAACAGGAGCTAATATTTTGGTATCATTGTTTGCCGAAAGAGAAAGTCATGCCACTTACTTTTTACAGGAACAGGAAGTTACTAGGTATGATGTTGTTAATTTCATATCTCATGGTATTACAAAAATAGAAAATTTCTCTTATACAGATAATTTAGACTCCAATACAAAACCTGGATCTTCAAAAAATGAAAAAACAGCCCTAGATAGTTTTTGTGTAAATTTAAATAACAAAGCATCTTTAAATAAAATTGATACTTTGATTGGACGAGATGAAGAGGTTAACAGAATGGCCCAAATTCTATGCAGAAGGACCAAAAACAACCCTCTTTTAGTTGGTGATCCTGGTGTTGGAAAAACTGCAATTGTTGAGGGTCTTGCAAAAAGAATATTCAATCAAAAAGTTCCTGAGCCTTTAAAAAAATCGACAATATTTTCGCTTGATTTAGGTTCATTACTAGCTGGAACAAGGTATCGAGGTGACTTTGAGGAACGTTTAAAAACAATCATGAATGAAATAGAAAAAAATGAGCATTATATTTTGTTTATTGATGAAATTCATACCCTTGTAGGGGCGGGTACTACGACTGGAAATTCAATGGATGCAGCAAATATGTTAAAACCTGCTCTTCAAGCTGGAAAAATTAAATGTATAGGTTCTACCACTTTTACAGAATATCGTTCAAATTTCGAGAAAGACAGAGCTTTGCAAAGGAGGTTCCAAAAAATTGACGTACCAGAACCTTCTATAGATGAAGCTTATAAAATTATGTTTGGCTTGAGAGATAAGTATGAAGAATTTCACGGAGTAAAATATAGCGATGAGGCTATTCGTGCTTCAGTGGATTTATCAGCTAAATATATTGGAAACAAAAGGTTGCCAGACAAGTCTATTGATATTCTTGATGAGCTTGGTGCATTTGAAAACTTAAAACCTAAAGATCAAAGAAAAGATATTTTAAATGAGATGGATGTGGAGCAAGTAGTTTCAAAAATTACAAAGATACCTGAAAAAAGTATCACCGCAAATGACAGGTATTATTTAAAGGATTTGGACAAAAGTTTAAAAAGATTAATTTATGGCCAAGATCATGCAGTTGAGGCTCTATGTTCTTCTATTAAATTGTCTCGATCAGGTCTAAGAAATCCTGAAAAAACTATTGGGAACTATTTATTTAACGGACCCACTGGCGTTGGTAAAACCGAATTAGCA
>JGI10211J34971_10001111_pt1 | contig 22422 bp, 28 predicted proteins | sample Etolagsediment_FD_34971 | JGI IMG/M metagenome (IMG submission 34971)
ACTGCTGTGTTGGTAATTAGATAAATCTTTACTTTCATATCAGTAAGTTATACTACTATTATTTATAAGAAGTATAACTTACACACACTATTCCTTAACATAAAGACATATACCTTCTTTTAAACCCCCTTTGATATTCACCTCACCATTTTCAGTCGGGAACAAGTGCTCTTCACTACAAATGATTTCTTTACCATCTTCCAAAGTAATCCTATAAGATTTCTTTTTTGTTTTAGGAAAGACATTCAATACTTCATTATAACCATTATTAGAAAGCACTAAATCCCCAACTTGAATATTAGAAATATCTTTCAGTCCTTGCGGTGTTTGAACTTGTGTTTTCAAGTCCAAGCAATACCCCGAACGAGTGGTCTGCGTGGCAGATACGATAGGGACGTTTGCTTCAACAGCCAATCCTCTAAGCTCTTCTGCAATAGCCTTAATATAGCTATATGAATTGACAGTGCCACCCTGGCGATAGCGGGAGGAAGCACATATATTAAGGTAATCAATGAAAATAATATCAGGTCTAAATGACTTCTTAAGTGCAAGTTCGTTAAGAAGTGCCCTAAAGTGTCCACTGTGTGCGCTCGCTGTTGGATACTCCTTGATAATCAAGGTGCCTTGAGTTTTCTTGGCAAGATTATTTACCTTAGTTTCAAACATCATCTTTGGCAGATCAACAATCTCCTGAATGTTTACATCGAGGAGGTTTGCGTCAATACGTTCAGCAATTCTTTCCTCTGCCATTTCAAGTGTGATATAGAGTACATTCTTTCCTTGAAGTAAGCAGGAAGCAGCCACATGGCACATGAATAGAGACTTTCCGACGCCCGTACCAGCAAGAGCGATATTGAGACTTTTATTAACCAGACCACCTTTTGTGATCTTGTTAAAGTATTCAAGGTCAAAAGGAATCGTCTCCTCCTTTCTGTGATATACCTCATATCGTGCCTCGTAATCTTGAAGATAGTCGTGTCCAACGTTATTGTCAAAACTCACGCCAAGAGCATCAGAAAGAATGCTAGGAATAGCATCCCGATTCTTCTTTTCATCTTGACCGTCAGCAATGCTGATTGACTCCATCAGTGCCAAATAAATGGCACGATCACGACACCACTTCTCAGTGGTATCAGTAACCCACTGTAGATCAGTAGGTTCATCATCCAAAGATGACACCATGTCAATGAGTTCTTTAAAAGAAGATTCATTGACATCTTTTCTATTCTCAATCTCAATACTTAAAACTTCCTTAGTTGGAAGTTCATTGTACTGATCGACAAAAGATTGGATCTCTTCAAATACAACCTTTTGGTTTGGATTCTCAAAGTATTCAGATTTAATAAAAGGGATTACCTTTCGGAGATATTCCTCATTATATAAAAGGTTTCTAAGGATTAGAAACTCAACCTTCTCCATAGGAAAACTCCTTCCTTGCAATTTCATCTAGTTGTTGCATCACTTCTTCAGTGAAGTAAGTTTCTGGTTCTTTCAAGATCTGTTTTGCATAGACCTTCTTACCATTTATCTCATATCGACCAGCAACGTTTTTCCAAAGTCCGCCAATCTCACCGAGTTCAAGAAGACCATAGTAACGATCAAGACCGCGCTCATCGTAATACAGACGCACCGTAACATCTTTGTTCTCCTTACTTAAACGCGACTTAGCAGTCTTTGCCTTGATAAGATTTCCGACGATCTCTGTTCCATCCTTCTCTTTCTTTTTGCTAAGATAAATGATTGTAGAAGCGGCATATTTGAGACCACTACCTCCTCCCATTTCTTTAGTTGGAACGTAAGCGCCGATGACATCGTAGGTATGATTCGTAACGATCATTGGAATATTTGCTTGACCCAACTTGAGAGTAAGCATACGGAAGGCACCTTTGATAAGTTGGGATTTAGTCATGTCCCTAACTTGTTTGTCATTTAGTGCGTCAGTAATCTCTTTCTCAGTGGAAAGCATCCCTAAAGAGTCTAGCACAAACATAAGTGGTTTGCGTTCATCTTCAGGTTTTTTCAAGTATATATCTACTGCTTTGAGTGCCTTGCTACGGAACTCCTCAACTGTAACAACATTTACAACTACAGTTCTCTCAAGGTCTAACCCACGATCTGTGAGTAGAGCCTTGTTAACAGCGGCTTCAGTGTCAAAATATAGACACATGCCGTCAGGGTTAGAATCAAGGAAGTTCTTGACGACAGCAAGACTGAAGAAAGTTTTTCCAGTGCTAGACTCGCCAGCAATGGCAGTAATCTTATTCCCAGATACACCACCAAAGATACTACCTGATACGAGTCCGTTAAAAATGTACGAACCCGTGTCAACATATGATTCGGAGTCGTCGATGTCTGCTGCGAGTTTTGTGTAGTCATCTCCGATTTCTTTTACAATCTCTTTTAAAAGGTCCATATCAAATACCCAATAGTTTACGTTGACGCTCAAAGTATCCGTGGAGAATCCACGAACTGCTATTCATTTTATCATTACCACCAACACCCCATTCAAACACCACTCGGGGATTATCTTTATATGCTTCTAGTTCAGGTGTATTTCCCTGTGCTCGATCACCACCATTGCAAAACACAACAGTCTCTGCAATCTCCAAACACTTTGCAATAGCACCATTTGCAGAGTCATCAGCGTCATCCCAAGAGACAACAGCATCAACCATATTCAAATGACGAACAATGTCTGCTCGTTCAGTCCAACACTGAAAGTATTGTCCTTTCTTTCGTTTCAACCAAGGGTCACCATTCAGACCAACTACAAGGTAGTCAGAATAATCTTTAGCACGTTCAAAATAACGGATATGTCCACTGTGAATGGGATCGAACCCACCAGTGACCAGACTCACTTTTTCAAAAAACATAGTTTGGATCTATTTTCAGATATTCTAACATCAAATGAAGAAGTCTTCAAGTGATGCTTTATGTTCAGAGTCCCAACCAATAGCATCAAGAATCGCTTTGAGTGGTTCTAAGAACGCTTTATCAAACTGCAAATCATAGTCTATGTAGTTCTGCAATCCAATCTCTTTTGGAAACTCCTGAATGAAAGAGATTACATTCTCATGAATGGGATTAGGTTTCTTCAAATAACAGAATCTCACTTTCTCCCCATCTTGAATCATAGAATACTTGTTAGTTAGTTTCTTTTGAGTCAAGTAGTGATTGTAAAGGAGTGCTCCCCTAGCATGAATCGGTGTGCCCTTTTCATAGATACTCACATTGCTTTTGTACTTGTTCACGTTTGAACATGTGCGTGGAAACGCAATCTCATAAGGAGACATTTGCTTGAACTGAGTGCGACACTCTGCAATGAAGTCAATCACAGCATCCTCAGTCTCATTCATCATAAGTTTGAGAGCATCCTTAATCATTTTACGACAGGGTGCTGGTGTAGAAGATTTGACTGCCTCAATACCCATGATCTTTAGTTTAGCATCTTCATATTGAACACCTTCACTATTCCACACGTTGAGAATATATCGCTTCTTCGCAGTCCATATACCACGATCAGCAATATTCTCACGCTTCATTTGCATTTTTTGATCGTAGGCGTTGACGTATTCCGCCAGTTCTTGGTAAGAACTTTCAATATACTTTTCAAATTCCACTTGACAGACCTTATCAAGGAACGACACAACGCTATCAGTAGTTTTCTCTCTCCCTTTGAATACTGTGTCAACAAGAGGACCCAGATTGAGGTAGATAGAATCAGTATCAGAAGCAATAACATAATCCTCTCCTTCAGTTTTTAGAATCTTATTCAAATAGGCATTCATTCTGCCTTCAATCCATCGAATACTCACCTGCCCAGACAAAGTGATTGCCTCTGCATTGGCAAGTTTGTAATACCTAAAGTATTGGTTACCGATGGCACCATAAGCAGAGTTGAGAGAGATCTTCTTTGCCATCTGAATGTTGTTACAACGGGCGATCTCCTTAATCAGTTCAGGTTTCTTTGTCTTTTCATACTCCTGCTTTGCCTTAAGCATCCTCTTCTTGAAAATCACACGGTCGCCATACATCTTCTCCATGAGTTCTGGCAAAAACCCACGAACATCTTTACGGTACATGGCACCATTTGCACAGACTGCAAAGTCTTTGTGCATCTCAAAAGTTACTTGCTTATCAAGTATTTTATCAACTGTAGCCGTGGGGTGTCGGTCGTCTTGTAACGTCTCTGGTGAGATATTGTACTGCATAATAAGGTGAGGATAGAGGCTGTTAAGGTCAAAAGACACAACCCAATCATAGACTCCAGGAATTGGTTCCTTGACGTATGCCCCCGCATACTTTTCATTTTTCTCTGTCCTATCTTTTGGTGGAATCACAATATTGCGCTTCTTCAGATAGTTGTAGATGATGTTGTCCCACATGCGGACTTGATAAAACACATCCGCATAGTTGACTTTGGCATCATATGCCATAGTAAGCGCAAGTTCAATCAGTTTCATCTTGTCTTCCAAACGGTCAACAAGTTCAACGTCAATGATATTGTATTCTACAAACTTTTGCCACCCTTTGCTATAAAAGTCTTTAAATGTTTCAAATTCACTATGATCCAACTTCTGTTGACCAAGCTCAACTTGAGCAATGTAGTCCAGACGATATGATTCTTGATTCGTATAAGTAAACTTCTTATACAAGTCAAGATAATCTAGTTGAGTGATGCCACCAACATCCATCGTAGTATGCTTGCGTCCCTGAATATAAACCTCTTTTTCAGAGACCAGTCCCCAAGGTGAAAACCTTTTCATAAGTTTCTCACCAAGAACCCGATTAAGTCTCCTACAAAGATACGGGATATCAAACAGCTGTATATTCCATCCAGTGATAACCTCTGGATTATTCTCTGGTAACATCCACCAGTCAATAAAACGATTGAGGAGATCTCTCTCATCAATACATTCAATATAAGTTACTTTCTTCTGTTTGTTTCTAAATGGACCAACACCCCAAGTCATGATCCCCTTCGATGCATAATCTTGAATCGAGATCAGCAGCAACTCTTCGATTGGATTATTGATATCGGGAAATCCGTTTTCGGATGTAGTCTCAATATCAATCGTGTAGAGTTTAATCTTGCTGATGTCAAACTTAATTTCATCTTCTGGATACTTGTCAGAGATGTACTGACAAACGTACCTTTCATTTCCGTAGATTTTAAATCCATCGACTTCGCCGTATTTTGCATAGAACTCACGGCAATCTTTTACAAATCCAGGTTGGATTGCTTCTACATAATCCCCCTCTAGGGTTTTGTATTTGGTCTTCTTTTTTGACGGAACAAACAACGTAGGAGTATACTCCTCCTTAAACATTACGTGCTCACCATTGTCATATCCACGAACCAGGAACTTGTTCCCGATCATTTGCACGTTTGTATAAAACCTCATTCTTTAGTCTCAGTCAGTTCCTTGTACTTTTTAGATAGTTTAGAGTTTGGTTCGGCAATAGTCAAAATCTTGTCCGAATGAATCTTGAATGTGTATTGAGTGGTTACATTAACCAACCAAGGCTCAAGTGTTCCATCAGACGTGATAACGTATGGATCTACCAGTTTGCAATCTGGTTCACCAATGTCACCACCAACCTCCTCCAACTGAGCAAGTAACTGCAGTCCGTTTTCAAAAATCAGTACGCTAGCGGTCATAGTCAAATCCTCCTTTCAATATTTTAGCATTAAAAAAAGGGGGCGTCTACTGGATTTGGCCAGTTCCCCCTTTGGCATAAGCGACGACGATATTCAATACTATTTAGAACCAATCTTTTCTCTTATGATGATCTGGGACAATCTTACCTAGAACAATCGTCAGAAGCCCATCTTCAAAAGTAACTGATCTAACTTCCGTGTCGTCGGAAAGTGTCCACGCTCGTGTAAACGACCGTTGAGCCAAACCCTTGTGCAGATAGTCAGTTTCTGTTTCCTTATCCTCTTTCTGGCCCTCCACAAAGAGTTTACCATCCTGCGTGTAGACATAGACTTCTTTCTTCTTGAACCCAGCTAGCGCCAGTTCAAGTCTAGATTCCACGTTGCTAACTTGAACTAGGTTGTATGGAGGATAACTTGAGGTTGTTTCGTGCAGAGAGAACAACCTATTAAAGTATTCATCCATACCAATGCTATTCTTATTTATGCGCTCCAACAACTGATTAATGTTGGCAGCATTATACTTCATGAGGTCTGTCATGTGTACTTCTCCTTAAGTAAGCGAGATTTGATTGTGTGGACCCGTTCGGCATCCACTACTAATTATACACCAAGCACAAAAAAAGGGAGTGTTGAACTCCCTACTTTTTTTATTCGGTTTTCTCAACAGGAATCAAAGATGTCTCAACATCGATGATTTGAGGATAGATATAATCAACATCAATCAGTCGATACTTAGCACCAACCTTCAAACGTTGTTGAAATGCTTCCTCAAACAGATCATTGTACTCATCAAGAAGCTTCATACCTGCTTTACGTGTTTCTTCAGCTTTTTCAGCGGGAACACCTTTCAGATAACCAACACCACGAATCATGTCCTTCTTAGGATTAGAAACTGCCTTGAGTGCTTGGAAAAATGCTCTCTTGAGATAAGTATCGCTACCACTAATATTGATAGGAATAACTTCAACTCGACTTGTAAAGTTCCCATCTTTAGATACTCGCGCAATCACATCCTTGGGTTCTACAGACTCCATAGATTNCCTAGCACGTTCAGTCTTCAGAACTGTCTGAGCAATATTGGAGACAATCTCTTGTGAGAAAGAATGTGGAATGTGATTGATCCAATCAACACATTGTCCCTGAGTAGGTTCTTGCTCTTGAGTAGCAACCCAACGTGCAAGTGCTTTGCTAAAATCTCCACGAGTGGCAGACTTACTAGGTGGGTGGTTGTTGGCACCAAGTCCAATCTCATCCCACACATCACTCCAGGTAAAACCTTCCTTAGGTTCTACGATATTGAATACCCAATACAACAAACCCATACTAAGGATTGCCTCAAAGCGAGTATAACCATCAAAGAGATGATCGTTTGTACCTGCAAATGGAGGTTGGACATCAAGAAGAACTCCGTTGATCTTGATATTGTTGGCCAAGTCTTGAACGTTCTCTCTGTTCGTTCCAAGCTCACGCGCAATATTTACAACTTGTCCTGCTGCATTGGTTCGTTCAATCAAATCGAGTTTGATCTTTCGACGACCAATACATACAAAGGTTCGACCCTCAGGGAGAGGAAGATCCTTAAACCAATCAACATCAGGACAAGAAGATGCTGTCGGCAGTTTACGAAAATGAGACATAATTAAATAGCAAGTTTGCTTTGCGTAGAGAATATTCTCTACTGGGTCAGAGGTCGCTCACGCTTGTCTGACTTGCTCATATTATAAGGCATAAAAAAGGGGGCGTCAAGCCCCCTTTTTTTATTCGGTTTACTCTTCCTTCTTACCTTTCTTACCGATGTTGTACTTCTGTTCCAGCATCCATTCACCCTTTTCTTTATAAGCAATAACCTTAATCTGATTTAAAGGTGCAATATCCGAGATTGATTCTTCTGATACAACACTCACCAGACCCCAGTCTACAAGCAGTCTAGCAATACGATTACGCCTCTGGAAATCATTTACTGTAAGGTTGGCGTGCTTACCATCCAGAGCAAAAAGTTCCTTAAAGTGAACGATATAATACCTTCCCTGTTTATGCAAGATATGACAGGATTGATAGAGTTTCTTCTCTTTACGAGATGCCACACCAATACGAGTGAGCGTTTCCCTCACTTTTAGAAAGTCATCTGGTTCGTTCAGACTAACTTCAACCATCAGCTCAGGAGACCAATCAACCTGAGGTTCAACAACGTTGCTCATTTTTTACCACCAAGATCAAGTTTTTTCTTTATATAATTTAGTTGTTCAGGAGTGAGTATTTTCAACGCTTGTTGTGCTTTTTCATTACTATAACCATAGTAAGTCTTAACGCATTCAAGGTCTTCAATCTTATCCTTTCGGAACCAGGGAGAAAATCTCTTACGCTTCCTCAGACTATTTAGCAAAAATGAATATTGCATGTCTTTATCAAGGTGGTGATACTTATTCATCTCATTGGCAAAGAGAACAGTATCAAGATGTCCAGCAAGACATTTGTTGACAATAAAGGGTGGGTACTGTTTAACGATATCGGGGTCTTCTTTAATAAGGTTTTCCTTATTAAAGTTTATTGAGTTCAACCAGTCTTTGAGTTCCATTATTTAAATACCGCTGTTACGCTAACAACTGTAGCACCAGGATTCCTAGCAAGGGCAACTTTTCTTGCATCCTGATAATCAACCGCAATCACTTGTTCAGTGAATACTGTTCCTGCCTTATACAACTTGACTTCGCACTTCATAGTTAAACAATACCAACTCTTTACGTTCTTTCTGCTCTCGCATGTATTCACCAACTGAGCGCATGGTGTAAGTCAAATCAAACTCGCCTACTTCCCATCCTTTAAACCTCTCACGAATAAGTTGAGACGAGTTATAAGATATAAGTTGAGGACCAACAAACCTATCACACAGGGTAGCAAAACCGTCGTGGTCGAATGATTTGTGCATATTACCTTTCCTTCCGTATAGGTTAGATCTAATATCGTAGGGCGGGTCAAGGTAGGTGAAGATAGATCTATCGTCGGTGAGGAGCTCTTGATAGCGAACATTAGTAATCTTCCAATCTGTGATCAGTTTTCCATATTCAGGAAGTTTTTCAATACCTCTCATGGAAAAGTTACTCACAGATGCTTGCTGTGAAAAAGAGGAAGACTCAGTAAGTCCAGAAAAACTACACTTATTTACAACATAAAATGCTGCTGCTCTTTGAAGATGAGGGTTTTCTTTGTCGTTAACCTCAACTTTCATTTGCTGAAAAAGTTCACGCGCAAGTTCTAGTGTTGCGTTTGTGGACTTGTATTCCTTTAGAGTTTCACACAGATCTTGTGATTGATCTCGAAGAACACACCAGAAGTTATAGAGAGGTTCATACAAATCATTCACCCAAATATCCAGTGTTGGATATTTCTTTGTGATATGTATGGCAACACTACCCCCACCAAGAAATGGTTCACGAAACTCTTTGTAGTTTCTAAGATCAGGAAAATACTGATCCATTTTGGTACAAGCACGAGACTTGCCACCAGGATAACGAAGAGGGGTTTTCAGGGATTTCATAGAATCAGTTTTTTGGTCTCGGGTTTGACAATCGTTCCAAAGATAGATTCGTACTTATCTTGTACAGAATCATCACAGTCTACCACATAAACAAGATGTTCTCTACTCAAAGTAATCTCTTTATTTTCCTTACTAATGACAGTTGCCCAAGGAGCAAATCCAACACCATTAGCATTAGGGAGAACCACCAAACCGTTTTGAACGGTCACAGTGTTTTCATCTTCTGAAAGGACTTCAGCAAGGACTTCCTCGCCAGTAATAATACGGAGCAGTTTTACATTCATTGTTCTACCTCACCTACAAGTTCAATGTCTTCAAATTGGTCGGATGTGATTTCGTGGGGACCGATACGATACCAATAATCACCATCCTTTTCTCCAAGATATTCCAAGTCGTCACACTTGTTTTCACGCAACCATGCTTGGAGACGCATGTGCTTGAGTTCTTTTTGACTAATCATTTAAAGTTACACTCGTATAAATAATTTAAAATTACACTCATAATGAATTACAGAAATATCTACAATTCTATCATTGATAAGTACAGAAATCAACCAGGAATAACTGAATCTCATCATATTGTTCCCAAAAGTTTAGGTGGTGATGATAGTCCAGAAAATCTTGTTGATGTATCTCCAAGAGTTCATTACATTCTCCATTTATTACTCTACAAAATGAATTCAGGTAATAACAAAAAGAAAATGTGGTATGCCGTTTGGAATATGTCAAATCAAGGAAAAATCAAAACGGGTTGTATGTATCAATTCATTAAAGAAGAGTGTGCTGTTAGGCAAAGAGAGATACAACCAAAAGTACCTTGGAATAAAGGTATAAAGGGGTACAAGATAAATCAAAGACCACAAAGAGGAATCCCCAAACCATATAAAAGAAAAAAGATTGTATATGATAATGTTGAATATTCCTCAATACAAGAAGCTTGTAAAGCAACTGGAGAAAGTTATTACATCATAACTAACTATGGAAATTACATTCAACCATAATTTCAGTTAACGCCGCCAGAAGGTTGATTTCTTGATCTGCGACAAATGCAATCTGATACTGGTACTTAGCAATAATGAGCACGGCAGCAGCAAGAGAAGGACCGTCAACGGCGTCAGGAAGAGCATCGTAAACACGACGCAGTAGTACACCAGGATCATTGTCCAGGTTATTGACACACCATTTACGTACTTCTGGAAAGTTCTTTTCCTTGAGGTTTTTGATGAGATCATTTACCGAAACATCCGAGAACGACGCGAGAATTCCTGTATCAATCTTACCACCCACGGAGTATCTTTGACACTCGTTGAGAACACGTCGCCAGTCGGGGAAGTGTTTGTTGATAAGTTCGACGAGGACTTTTGGATCATATTCGACACTCTCTGCCTCAAGAATAGTCCTGATACGCTGGAAGAACTTTGCTGCGATTCCAGGTTTGTCTTTGGACTTAATTCCAAACTCGACCACCGCGCATCGGGAGTGGAGAGGTTCGATGATTTTGTTTTTGTAGTTACAGGTAAAGATGAACCTGCAGTTGCGATTAAACTCCTCAACAGACGCCCGTAGGAGGAGTTGTACATCATGGGTCGTGTTATCTGCCTCATCAATGATGATGACTTTGTGTTTTGCAGTTGATGAAAGTGAGACGGTCGAAGCGAAATTCTTCGCATTGTTTCGGACAGTATCCAGGAACCGCCCTTCATCGGATCCGTTGATGACATAATAATCTGCTCCAAGTTCAGTACACAGTGATTTTGCTACTGTAGTCTTTCCTACACCAGGAGGACCAGAAAGCAGCATGTTTGGGACCTCTCCCCGATCAACAAACTCTTGAAAGGTTTTCTTGATACTATCAGGGAGAATACATTCTTCAATAGTTTTGGGACGATACTTTTCGACCCAAAGAAATTCATCACGACTCATTAGTTTTCCTTAGTTCAAAAGATCCGTCTTTACGGTCAATCCATTGTAGCATATCACCTTCTTTCCATCCAGTAACTTCTAGTAGTTCTGGGGGAAAAGTCAATACACCATCATCATCAATAGTTAGTGTTGTCTTCATACCCAATCAGGTTTTTTCAAATAAGAACTTGGGACAATCTCCCACCATTCTTTCCCATCAAAAATATACACCTTATGTGTATCTTTATCAAGAAAAAAGGTGCCTTTCTTGTATTTCATATCCAATCAGGTTTGCGTTGGGGCAGGCGAAGGTAGTTGTCTTTTACCCAAGGTTTAGATGCAATATACATTTTGTATTTGTCATAGATGTCTATTGTCGTATCCAGTTTAAACTCATCAGGTCCAGCGAAGACAAACGGTTTAGGACCCTTCCCAGAGCGCCCTGTGGGGTCTCCTGTGGGCAGTATCTCCCTTGCAGCATTCAGAGTCTGGAAGCAGGTGTGAACCTTGCCGTAGCGGGCAGCATACTCTGCACAGAGGGCAAACCCATGAGCAAGCAACCAGTTCCAGTTCATCACGAAATCGTTTGCCCAGATGGTACAGGGATGATTACGAAAGGCACCCTTCTCAGTCGCATAGGGAGTCCCGTCTGCTCTAGGAAGAGTGCCGAATCCATGACCCCACTTGTCAGAGCATACGATAGCAAGCATCTGACAAGTCTCTAGTGGCATCTTAACGATGTGTTTGTCGGGCAAAACCCGTGCTGACTTCCAAGGGTCTGGATCTGTCACAAAGATGTTCATCAGTCTTCAAATGTAGAATCGGGTTCTAGAGCAATATAATAAACCAGATCGCGATCGGTGCTTTGGAAGCGTGACAGAAGTTTACGAGAGACAACAACCTCATAAGTTCCAGGAAGAATCTTGATGTTCTCAACTTTGAAGTTGAAGGAGAATACTGAATCAGTTTCACCAACAATCACAGAGAAATCATTAGAAGTCTCATTCTTCTTATCGCGGACAAGAAGTTTGACAACTCCATTCTCACCGATCACAGACATATCAGGAAGTTGATAAACTGCAGCTGCCTTCTGAAGTGCGACCAGATCCTGTGTCTTCAACATGAAGCAGACATCTTCACTTGGAAGTGCAATGTCCTTATCTGGAGGAGTGGTGATAACTCCAGGATCAGCAAAGAAATACTTGGATCGCATCTTTCCTTCTCGGATCACCACATATCCATCATTGGCAAAGTCCAGTTCAGGGTTCTGGTGAAGAGAAAGACCATTCAGAAACTGATTGAGGTCATAGATAGCAAAGTCCTGAGGAATATTTTCCTCCAGTTCTGCTTCTGCCAGAATGTTTTTCATCAGAGAGATCGTGCGTAGAGAGTTGCCACTCTTGAACACGATGGATTGATTGATGTTGGAAAAGTTCTTCAGAAGAGAAAGGGTTTTTTCCGACAGTTTCATAGTCATAGTTTTTTCTTTCAGTTTCATTGGTTGTAAGGTTCACGCTCAGAGGTTTTATCAGAGAAGTGCAGAAGGAGGAGACCATAGTGCAGGATCTTGATAATGTCCCGACGTGCAGTTCCTTTCTTATCGTAGCGAGAAGCATACTTGAGGATGTTACTTCGGCAGAATGCTTCAGCGTCACCACATGCCTCAATCAAGTCCAGAGTTTGAATGCTGTCGTTGCCAGCAGAGTAGTGTGCGTTATAAGTTGCAGAGATATAATCTTTCAGTTCTTTGAGGAGTTCTTCCTCACTGTACTTAAAACGATTGGGATTGTTGTTAGTCATATCAAGATTAAAAGAGTGAGTGTCATCAGACATAATCAGTTCATCGTATAAAAAAGACCAAGAGTTTCCCATATTCTATCAGGATCCCAACTCCTGGTCAACACTCACTTGCTCACCAGTGGCAGTCAGATCAAAGTCCTCGTCAACTTTGTCATAGAGTTCAATGAAAGACTGCTTGGTTTCATCATCAAAACGATTCAGGCAAACCTTGATTGCTTTCTCTTTGTCATTGAAGATGTTGTAAGCATTGACGATATGAACCAGACGACGGGTGCTGATAACTTCATCAATACCACCGTCATTGAAAGTCTTGCGGATGATGTCCGCCCAGTCTGCAAGACGCTTGCAGAACTGTTCATCGGAGCAGATCTTCTTGAGAATGTTAGTCTCTACAGCAGCGGTAGGATAATCTTGCTCAAAGGTCACAGGGAAACGCTCAAGGAACGCTTCGTTCAGAACATTGGTGCCGATGAAGCGACCGTCATCAGAACCCTTACCTTTGGTGTTAGCAGTAGCAAAGATCTGGAATCCATCAGCAGGTGTGACGAACTTACCAATCTTCTTCAGGAACACACCTTTCCCTTCAAGAATGGATTGAAGACAGAGGATTTTGTTTGAAGCCAGGTCAATTTCATCGAGTAGCAAGACTGCTCCTCGCTGGAGTGCTTCAACGACAGGTCCGTTATGCCAAACAGTTGCCCCATCGACAAGGCGGAAACCACCAATAAGATCATCTTCATCAGTTTCAATAGTAATGTTGACACGGATCAGTTCACGACTCAGTTGAGCACATGCCTGCTCCACACCAAAGGTCTTACCGTTACCAGAGAGACCAGTGATGAAAGTAGGATAGAAAATACCAGACTTGATGATCTTCTTCACATCAGTGAAGTTGCCGAAAGAAACAAAGTTTTTGTCTTTCTGGGGAATAAGATTTTGTTCAACGGGAGGTTGCACAGCAGGAGAAGAAAAAGACTTTTCAATGTTTTCTACGCTTTCTTGAGTCACCTCAAGATTCCAACGACCACGAGTGGTCTTGAACTGTTCCAGTTTACGAGTCACAGTAGGATAAGAAATATCGTTAGCAGCGCAATAACCTTTGATATCAGCGGCAGTCAGTTCTGTGCCATAGAGAGAAGAGAGAGTTTCGATCAGTTGCTCAGTGGTCACGCGAGTCATGATTGGTTTGTTTGGTATGTGAATATTATAAGGGGTGAGAGGTCCCCCGTGAAGGGGGAGTGGACAGTTCCTCAAGCGACCAGATCAATGAACTGACTGAGGATCTTTTTGTTTGTTTTCTTGGCACCCAAAGACTTCTTGAATGCACTGCGAATCTGTGCTTTGGAAGCACCATCATCAACATCAAACTCAGAATCTTGAGAGAGTGCAGTTGCAGAAAGGGTGAAATACTTTTTGTAAGAAGAGTTGGGGATGGTAACTGCTTTCTCTTTCTTCCACTCTTTAATCAACTTTTCCTCAAGAGAATAGTTACCCCAACCAATATATCGACGGAGGTGAGTAGTAAAGTCTCGTCCTTCACAGACACGGATACCAATCAGGTTTTCATTAGGAAAACGCTCAGACAGGTTACGCAGCAGACACTGGGTCAAAGCAGCAGGACCATCATCAGCAAAGAGATCATAGGTAGTTCCAAGTTTACGATCCCTCAACATGGCACCATAAGGAACTTGACCCATACCCAAGAACGGTTCGCAACTGTGGCGATGAATCATACGGTGGCGTCCAATGTGATTAGATTCACCATCAGTCAGGATGACGACATTAGTTTTTTCGGCACCAGTCTTTTGCTTGAAAGCAGGAATGATTTTGAACAGAGAAATAATTGCTTCATTCAAAGGAGTGCCACAGAGATTAAAGATAGAAGGAATCGGAGGAGCATAGTAGCTGGCACTGTAGTACTCTGCAACTCTCCAAACATTTTTAAGTTGCTTCTCCAGTTCACGATTGTTGGTATCGCTGGTCAAGATTTGCATCATATTGAACTGTTCATGAACCGCAAAGAGACCATCACGCTTCTCATAGTGATCAACTGGTTGAAGGGCACGATCACCTTTATTGTGAGGCATTGACCACCACTCAGTGGTAAAAGCATACACTTCAAAAGGAATCTGGACTTTCTTGCAGAACCAAACAAGATTGAACAGTTGCTTGATTGTGTCCTTAAGAACATTTCCCATAGAACCAGACCAGTCAATCACAAAGACAAGTCCATGATTCTTTCCATCAGGAAGAACTGTTACCTTTTTAAACAGGTCTTCATTGTATTTGTAAGTGTGGAGTTTAGATGTATCAAGGACTCCAGTCCGAGATACAGTAGCACGAGCATAAGAACTAGCAGACTTTCTGCACTCGAACTCCTTGACGAGGTAGTTGACTTCTTTCTGTGCGGACTTTTTGAACTTTTCGTAGTTGTCATCGTGACTTAAATATGCATCAGGGGATGTGGAAATAACATTCTCATAGAACTCATCACAGATACCATGAACCTCCTTGTTGGATGCAATGATGGTGTCCAAGTTCAAGTTAGGAAGTTCCAGATAAAGAGTTTCTGGATAATCAGAATGACCGATAAGATCTTTGAGTTTTTCTTCAAGACTTGCATCAGTCTTCACTTCAGGATCTTCATCCTCTTCACCTTCAGCAATGTCATTAAAGGCAGTTTGATCTACGCCACCAGCACCACCGCCACCAGTGGACTCATCAATCTCATTCTTCTCCTCTTGGGATTCTCCTTCCTCACCCTCTTCAGACTCTTGGGGTTGATCCTGAATATCACCACCTTGTCCAGTGGTTTGATTCTTGACATCCAAGTTGTCTAGTTCAGGAACTTTATTTTTTTCCTTCTCTTCCTTACAGTAGGCATACAGAGCTTCCGCAGCATCCAAGACATCTTCAAAGGTGTCAGTGGTATCGACCATGTTGACAATCTTCTTCTCCTCCTCAGTAAATACCACGGGAAGGAAACTTCCAACTTTGTAATGCAGATTAATGCGATCAGCAAGATTATAAGTAGTGACATCATCATCCTCAATAGCAAAGAAGTCTTTTTCGTGGAGTTCCTTGTATCCACGATAGAAGGTTTTAGGGAGACCAGGATATTTCTTCTTCATCAACTTCTCAATACGAACATCTTCTACAACGTTCACAAACTGAGGAGGAATCTTACGATCTTTGTTCCAGTCAAGATCTGGGGTGAACAGGGCATGACCCACCTCGTGTCCAACGAGAAGATCATAAACGACATTACTTGCCCGATCCCAGTTAGGGAGAGTCAGAACGCGGGTGTGAACATTGAAGCAGGCAGTCTCTACTTGCTTATGCTCCACCACAAGGTCCTCGGTGGCAAGCAGTTTGGCAAGTTGTGACTTGATTTCGTGCTTGGAGGTCATCGCTTTGTTTCGTATGTACGTATCATACAAAAGAACCCCGCCTTTTGGGCGAGGTCATGTGACGCTTTTTGAACTGGCGCAGTGCTTCACGCCGTGCTCTCATCGCTTGTGGTTTCAGTTTTCTCTTCTGGGGTTTCCCCGAGTTGTGTTGCCAGTTCGGTCTCTGCATTTTCCTGAATGATTTTGTTAATCATTATCTCATACCATAGCGTGCTGTCGTCGTCCATAGAAGCAAGCGTGTGCCACTATTTATTTTGGATATAGTGCTTCATAGTCCTTACGATAGAGATTCTTCACATTCTGTACGATTCTTGGTCTCCTCTCAACCTTTCTGTCTTCATTTGTTGTGAGTTTAGGATACTTTAGATTTTTTACTTTGAAATCTACTTTGAGAACTTCACTCATCCAATCAGAAAAATCATTCTCAAGTTTGTTTTCATACCACCAGATGTGAGTCAGTTCTCCAATGAAGTCAACCTGTGGTCTGAACCAGTTTACTGCTTCAGGGAGTGGAAAGTTTTCTATCATAGAATAAAAAGTATTCTCATTCTCTAATAGTTGTTCAATGTCATCACCATACATCCTTGTAAGAAAGATAGATGCGGAAAAGAATCTATCTACTGGATCTCTGACAACAGTTATGTGAGGAATTGAGTAGCAATCAAGATACTTTGAATATAAGTCTTTATGGAAATGTGCAATCTCGATATTACAAACACTCGTCCATATTTTTTTCTGCTCACACTCAAATCCATTATGAAGAATATTTTCTTCTAGGAATCTTCCAGCAGTCCTAGGAATATGAACATATAGAAAACGTTTACCAGTTTCCTTGTGTTTGTAAGTTGGCATCAGATTGTGTCAAAGATATTCACTGATGGGAACCAACCTGTTGTCTTAAGAAGAGAAATATCAGCAACATTATCTTCTCTTTCTCCTGGAGTGTTCTCAAGAACAGGAAGGTCTCCTTGACCAAATGCTTTTGCAAGATCCTTCACTGCTACAGATTCTCCAGTTCCAACAGTTACTGGTCCAGTGATATCGCTAGCAGCAAGATAACGAATGGCACGACATACATCTCTTACATGAATCCAATCGCGTTTGTGATTGGTAACATACTTTGCTTTCTTGTTCTTTAGCAAATCATACATCATATTACCACGACCACCAGGACCATAAACAGTGGTAAATCTCATACCAACAGAATTAGGCGGTGCCATCTGTTCATTTACCCATTTGGTCATAGCATATGGATTGGTCCAGTAACCCTCCTCTACGGCGCTAGAAGAGGCGTACAAGAGTCTTGTGTTAGTATCCCTACACCAATCGAATAAAGGTTTTGTGGAGAGCACATTATTATTGTAATACTTTTCTGGATTCTCTTGACTATCACGGATGTCTGCATATGCAGCAAGGTGAATCACCAGGTCATATTCTCCACTAGTAAAATCTTTAACGTCATCTGGACGATCCAATCCAGTTACCCATTGACCATGAGTTTCTTGCCAATCTGCAAATACGTGCTTTCCAATAAAACCTTTGTGTCCAGTGATCAATACTTTTTGTGACATGTCAAACCATCCTACTAAATCCTTTAACTTTTTCAAATCGGATAACATTATCAAACTTATCCTGCAGTCCATCCTTGTGAGAGATGACAAAGATATTAGCATCTTTGATTACAAATCGGATAATCTTCAAGAAATCATCCGTGCCAAATCCATCCAGAGACGAATCAAAAACTTCGTCCATGATCAAAAGATTTGTATTTACTGAGTTCTTATATTTTGCAACCTCTCTCCAAGTGAACAAGAGAGCAAGGTCGATACGCATCTTTTCTCCTTCGCTGAATGATGCGTATGAAAAATCTTCGTGAATGGGGGACTGGACAGTTTCGTTAAACTCTTCATCAAGACTGAAGTTGATGTAAAAGTCCATCATTTGTAAGAAACGATTGACTTGCTGATTTATCAGCGGTAGATACTTCTTAATGATTTGAGATTTAACTCCACCGTCCTTAAGTAGTCCGTATGAGAAATCGTAATAACGATAGGAGTCTTTCTTAGACTCTAGTTCTGTTTCGGTAGTATTCAGTTTTTTCTTGAACGCCGCTAGCTTCTCATGCTCAGAATTTCGGTTTGCAAGGTTCTCGGTAATAGTTTGAATTTCATGTTCAAGATCTCGGACTTGTCTCTGGTTGAGGGAAATCCGAGTATTGTTTTGAGAAATGCCATGCGTTAAGTTTGTAATCTCCTGAGATAGGGCAAGGAATTGACGCTCTCGTTCTTGCTCAAACTGTATTGTCTCCTCCAGGTCTTGGTAACCTTTCTTGAGCTCCTTTGCTTTATTTTGAGCGTCTGTAATTCTATTTACCCTAAACTCTTCTTCAATACTCTGAGTACAAGTAGGGCATACCGTATTTTCGTTAAAAAACTTATGCTCTTTAGTAATCGTCGTTACTTTCTGAGAGATTTTACCCTTAAGATTGTTTAGTTTTACTAACTTATCTCCAGCGCCAGTAACCTTTTCAACTTCCTGCTGAAGTTCTTCAGTCTTCTTCTTCAACTCAGTATTGTTATTCAGATATTCACCAACTTCTTTATCTAACTTGGCAATCTTTTCTTTATTGTTATTAATATTGGCATTTCCCCTACTCTCAAGTTCTTCAATGAAGTCTTGCTGCATAGTCATCTTTTCAGTGACTGACTCTTTGGACAGTTCAAGAGTTCTAACTTCATCTTTGACTTGACGAAGTTTTTCTTTGATAATCGTGTTCATCGTAGAGAAGATCTTGATATCAAGAAGATCTTCAATCACATCCCTACGATTAGCAGCAGTAAGTTGCATGAAGGGAACAAAACTACTGCTACCAAGAATCACAATTTGAGTGAATGACTTATAGTTCATTTTCAGAACTACTTGTTCCAACCACTTTTGCTGGTCTACAGCAGAAGCACTTTGATCCAGAAGTTTACCATTCTGATAGATCTCAAACTTACTAGGTTTGATTCCACGAATGACTTTCCAGTCAATGCTTCCAATAGAAAACTCAACCTCCGCAACACAGTCTTTTTCATTGACTGTATTTGGAAGTTGAGGTTTGTTGATCTTGCGGAAGGGTTTCCCAAACAGAGCAAACGTTAGTGCATCAAGAACCGTTGATTTACCAGCACCGTTAGTCCCAATAATCAGAGTGGTGGTATTTTCAGTAAGGTTGAACTCGGTAAACTGGTTTCCTGTAGATAAAAAGTTTTTAAATCGAATCTTTTTGAACAGAATCATTATCTTGGTTCGGGGGGATCACAAAGTCATTCTTGGTTATTATTGTATACTGATACTCATGCATTTCGCAAGTCTTCAGTAACACTTCGTCCTCTACTTCGAGAACGTTCATTTCTGGATATCCATCTTCTTCTAACATCATGGCAAAACGAACAGCATCGTCTTCTTCTTCCCAGATATAGAGAATTTTTTCTCCTAGAGAGTCTGCGACAGAATACGCTCCTTCTTCCTCTTGTCCATCAATAGTTAGAATATGTAGCATTTTTAAACCATTTCGCAAGCTTCCTGATAGATCTCTTGCATTACTCCCTGAATAATAGATTTATCAAGGTCGATTTCCGAGTCTTGTATATATCTATTAAGGATAGACATGGTGTCTTCTGACTCAAGGGATTCGGTTTCCTCTCCCATAAAGTATCCACCGAAATCAGTATTTTCAACTACCTTAAGTTCAGCGATGTTTGAAGTGTACAGTTTATCAACAAACTTTTCAAATATCTTGCTATCAGATTTTTTACGAACGATTACCTTAACAATCTTACCTTCGTACTTTTTAGCATCAAAGAGTTTGTAGTTGGTGTCTTCATAAAAGATCTTATGGAACATCTTGTAAGGATTGTTCACTGTTGTAAGTTCTAAGGTTTTGGATTCAAAGAAATGAAATCCCCTATCATCATCAACATCAGTCCAGTAGATCTCGTATGGGTTTCCAAGATACCTTACGTTCTCTTTTTGACTACGAGTGTGATAGTGACCAGAAAGAACTAGATCAAACTTTTCAAACAGTCTGCTTTCATATCCATGCTCCATAACGCAGAACTTATTTGCGTTGAATCCTTTGAGTTCAAGGTGACCCATAACACAAGTACTATTTGTACTTTGAATCATTTCGGTCGTTTCCTTTTCATTCTCTTGATTGATCCAAGGAACGAATAAAACTTTCAGGTCTCCAACTTTAAGTTCCGTTGGTTTTGAGACAACTACTACATTTTCATACTCACGAAGCAACAGATCAATTGCATTGACTTCATTCGTATTTTTGTAATATGCCGTATGATTACCCACCACAGTAATCACTGTAACTCCCATCTGCTGAAGACGGTCATAGTAGTATTTCTTTGCCCAAGAAAGCGCAGCAAAATCAATACCCTTTCTTGAATCAAAAGTGTCACCCATATCGATGACGGTCTTAATACTTTCCCGCTCTAAAGCGGGAAAAAATACATCATTATAAAATTGTAAGAAATAATCGTGAAACAACTTTGAGTTTTTACGGCACCCGAAATGCTGGTCCGTAATAATAGCAACTTTCATCAATAACGGAGTTTAGAGTGAATCGCATCTTTAATGCTATTGTAGTCGGAATAGTTGTTTCCGTCAATGGTATTGTTGTCTACAAACACCTCTTCATAACCAGTCCTTTCAAGGATCTTGTTCTTGATCTCCAGTTGCTTCTTCTCCTTCTGAATGCGTCTCAAGAAGGCGTAGTGAATAATCTGAGTGAAGTAAGCAAATGGGTTGGAAGACTTACTAGGATCGAAGTTATGGACATACAGCACGCAGTTCTCAATGCCATCACAGACCATATCATCTTTGAACATGTAGTTCACAAAGTTTGGTTTGAATGACAGGTGAGTAGCAATCTTCAGGAAGCACTCTCCAAGGTAGTTAGAGATGGGTGGTTTTCCTTCCCATCGTTTTGCTCTGTCTTCTTTGGTAGGTTCTCTACCAAACTGAGCATAAAAGTTCTCTTCTACCTTCTTCCTATGAAGAACCAATGCTTCTAGAAATTCTTTGTTATTGACGTAATGTTCGGATCTTTTTCTGCGTGGCATTGTTGTAGGGGAGGTAATCATTAATATATCTGATTTATAATATCAATATTATACCAATGTTCTCAATAACTGACAAGAGTTGACAAGGGTACTCAAATATGACTATAATACCTTTGCTAGGGTTGATAGAGAAGCTTTAAGTTATTAACTACTCTTAAAGAGTTTCTCTAGTCTCTTCTTCGTATCGTCAATATTCCCCAAAAGACCCATTTCTCTAGAGAGTTTAGATGATGCAACTGGATCTGAATCTCCTGTAGAGTCTTTCAAGAATCTTTGGTACATCATAATCATATCAATATCATCAGTCTCAGACATAGTTAAAACTTTATCCATAGTGATGACGAATAAGTCATCCTTGGTTGTTTTCAACCAAGGCTCTACCTTATATCCGACTACTCCCATTCTATTTTTGATCTCACCAATGGTGATGGGACTGGAAAGAAGTAATACAGTGCGATCTTCTTCTTCAGAAGCAGCAACTTTGGCAAAGATCTCTTCACCTGATACTAGTTTGATAGTTGCGTAAAAATCGTCTTCTATTCCCATAAAGACCTCCTAGTCTTTTAAGTTTATCGTAACAATATCATAGTTGAAATTTTCTTCATTGTAGATTTTGATTCTTTCAATCAAATGGTTAAGAGTGTAGTTCTTTTTTGAGTTGTGTGTACAGTCGTCACCGATGTCATACAATATTGCTTTTGTTTTGTTTTTACCTTTTCTGAGGACTCTCCCGATTGATTGTAAGTTTCTTACTCTTGATTTACTAGGAGATGCAAAAATAACGTTATGTAAGTTTTTGATGTTAATGCCAGTTGAAAAGGTTCCGTAAGAGGCGACAATAATAGCGTTTGATTCTCTTTCAGTGATTTCCCGAACTTGTTCTCGATCCTCTGTGTCAACGCCACCGTGAACAAAAAATACTTTACGATCACCGCCTTTGAATTTATTTATCATTTCAAAAAGTGGTTCTCCATGAGCAGCAACTCTACTGAAAAGA
>JGI10211J34971_10001112_pt1 | contig 22417 bp, 19 predicted proteins | sample Etolagsediment_FD_34971 | JGI IMG/M metagenome (IMG submission 34971)
GCGAATTTGCGATACAATCCGTTCCAGTTCTTTTACTGAACCAGCCGAAGCATCAATGTCAGATGGTCGAAGCCTGGCACATAACAGATGGTCGCCGCAGAAAATGTACAACGGCAGAAAACAATAATTACCATAATAACCATGGAAGAACCTGCCCAACTGATGGCCGTGTATCGGATCGTCTGTGGCATCAAGGTCAAGCACTATTGTTGAAGGCGGCTTATCATAGGATTGCAGAAACACATTTGTAAAGAAAGCATCGACTTGATGCTTATTGACGGTAATCTTTTTGTAGCGACTGTGTTTGTCGGCACGGATTGGTGTCAACTCTAATCTATTTAGTGTGCTCTTGCCTGCCAGGGCTTTGCCCTTGTCACGCTTGCGAATACGGTCTTTGCCGGTTGGGTCTTTTTTGCCTACCAGCAAGGCCAGCAAAGGGTCGTTTCGCAACTCATCGTGGTCGTTGAGGTCTTCGTATCCCAGCGCCAATGCATAAATGCGCTGTGCGATCAAATTTTCTGCTGTGTGCTCGATTAAATCGGGGTCTCGGTGGTCGGTAAAGCAGCCGGCAAATTGGTTAATGATGCCTGTAGCTTGCTCGGTTTGCTTCAGGAGCAGTCCATCGGCATCGGATGAGATGTTACCACCGTTGAAGTGAGCTACGATTTTACGGGTATTTTGGGTTTGAAATTCAAAGGTTTTTTGATTACAGTGTGTTTTCATAAGACAGCTCCTTGTCTCTGAGTTAACTTGTTTTTGTTACAAAAGTTATACCAGAACAAGGAGCTTTTTTCAACGGGTTCGTGAGAAATGCGGGCTAACTCCAGTACACCCACCGAGACACGATACAGGGCTTTGTCGCCTACTCAGCCTGGCCTATTGGGTTGCTTCCTGCAGTATGTCCGCCCCAAACATTTTTTTCAACTCGGCCATTATCGCTTCCATCTTTTCAACAGGCTCTTCAACCTGCTGGGCAGCCTCTTTGCTGATCTGGTCGTCAATGACATAGGGTGTAATAAATGCGAGCAGTTCGCTATTTGTTTGAAGCGTTTCCTCGTGGCTAAATAAAGCTCCTGCGACAGGGATATCACCCAAAAGCGGAACTTTTCGTCGGATTTGGCTGTCCTTCTGGAAGAGGATACCTCCAAGCAGAATCGTCTCGCCGTCATTTACGATAAGGTGTGTTGTTGTGTTGAGTTTGTTAACAGCAGGTTGGCCTTCAAAACGATCCGTTCCAAGTTCTGATACTTCCATATTTATAGTTACATCCACAGCCTTTTCGGGTGTGATGTTGGGCCTTACCCTGATTGTTACACCAATATCACGATAGTCAAATGCCTGAGTAAGTGACTGTCCGGTACTGTCGGATTGTTCACTGCTGAGAAAGGCAATATTCTGTGCCTTTATAAACACCGCCTCTTCATTGTCCTTCGTCCACAATGTCGGCTGGTTAAGAATCCTGGCATTGGCCTTCTTCATCAACAAATCGACGAGTACGTTAATGTTGGCCGTTGTGGTCAATGACAAGCTGCCGAACGTTTCGATGTTTACCAGCTCGTTCAAGACGTTGAACGCATTTTCCTCCAGCGTGCCAAACGCACCTGCATTAGTTGCCAGTTGCACACCCAGGGACGTCATGCTCGTGTGATCAACCTGCATAATCACTGCCTTTATCATCACCTGTTTGCCGGGCTGGTCAAGTTGTTCGATCATTGTAGCAATGGACTCAAGATACTCAGGCGGGGCGAGTACAAGGACCGCTTTGCTGCGATGAACAGGAATAAAACGCACCTTTCCTATAAGGTTGCTTGTCGGCATTTCCTGGTCGGTACGTCGGGCCCTGTCCCACCATGGAGTAATAACATCGGTTGAGCTGTCAGGCGAATCATCACTGCCTGTTTCACCGCTGCTGGTAACGCTCAGCGTATCGACCGACAGGCCTCTCTGGCTCCTGCGAATCGTCGCCGTTGTGCCGGGCTCGTTTAATATCGCATTTAACTGGTCGCACAGGTCCTCCGCATCGGCATACTTGAGCGTTATGACCCGCGGCACCTCGGCCATCTCCTGGCTGTCTAATTGTTTGACGAGCTTTTCTATGACATCGTAGGCTTCGGGGATTTTACTTATGACAATTATCTTTTTGGTATCCGGCACCGCCTCGAAGGTAAGTGTCCCATATAAAGTGCCGACAATTTTCTTCTGTTCATCCCCCTCATCGCCGTACCCAAAGAAATATCTCATAAAGCTGCGACTGCTGTCGGCACCTTCCTCAGTGAAAAGCTTGCTGAGCAGAGCAACCATTTGTACGGGATCGGAATTCTGCAACGAGATTATCCTGTACTGGTCTTTCTCAATATCTATCGGAATGTCCCACTCCTTTATCTGGTTTTCAATCTTTCTGAGATTCTCCTCAGAGGCTATTACGGTAACCTGTTTCAACGTCGGATACGATACCACTTTCACCGCGTCCTCCGGGTTTACGATACTATAGCTGGATCTTCTGGAGCCACGGCTGTAGGAGTAGCTCGAGAAGCGGCCGGCTGCAGTTTCATAAAGACCCTCGATATTCAGCTTGATCTGGTCGGGGTCCGCATGTTTTAGTTTGAATGTCCTTTCCTTGAATATGTCCAGCGTCGGAAGGTCAATCTCGGCGATGAGCTTTTCAACCATTTTGCGGTTTTCCACGCTTCCGAATATGACAATCTGCTTTGATTGCGGCAACGCCTCAACCACTATATTTGCCTTAAGGTCGGTGCCCGGCATCTCACTGATTGTCCTATTGACTGCTCTGGCGACCTCACGCACATCAACATACGTGACAGCAACCACGGTCTGCTCGGGCTTAACGGCTTCCTCGATATCCAGCTTCTCAATCCATTGGGCTATTGTCTTCATGTCCTCGACTGAGGCCCGTGCAATAATCCAGCCTTGTCTGGGCATCGGGATAAGTGTTGCGGAAATCTCTTCCGACTCAATAACCACAGAGACCGCAGGTTTAACGCCATCGCTTGAAGATGACGACGAAGATGATGTGGTAGATCTTCGGCCTCTGTCCCTGTTGCTTCGACCGCGCCGGGAGCTATCTTGGCCACCAGTCAAAATCAACTGTAGCACCTGAACAACTTCACCGGGATCGGCATTTCTGAGTTTAAAAACCTGCTCAATGGTCTGCTCCGATTCCGGAACGTCAAGCTGGTTGATGATCTGCTCGATGCGCATCAGGCTCGACACCGTATCGATTACCGCCACATTCCCGGTGCTCTCAATTGCCGTAACGTGACCATACTCGGCGGTCAGGGGCGTGATTATCTCCGCCAGGCGGGTGGGACTGTAGTTTTTGAGCTTGAAGAACTTTTCAACCACCTGCGATTTGTTCTCTATCCGGGCAAGCGGCTCATCGACACCTAAGGTCGGCACTGAACCTAACTTGGCCTGCGCAATCGGTTTGAGAAAAATCCTGTCATCGGTAATCTCTGCGATAACGCCTCGGGCGCGAAGTGCCGCGTAAATCAGCGATAGTGCTTTGTTTCTCGGTATCTCTTCGCTCGAATAGATGGTTATCTTCTGCTTCATCACCTCATCGCTTGTGGGAATAATGGGCTTGCCCGTCCAGTCACCCAACGTCTGAATGATTTTCTTCATCTCCACATCGTTCAGGTTCACCGCTTCCAGAAGGTCATCGTCTTCGGCACGTTGATTGGGGTCCGACGAATCGTCAGCCCGGCCCTCAGGGTCCCGGCGTCCCCTTCCTCTCCGGCCTCTACCTTGCCCTCTGCCTTCCCTGTCTCGCTCTCCTTCTTCCCCTTTTTCGGCGTCTGTTGCAGTGCTATCGGCATCGGCTGAAACCTCGTCGAACTGTCCCGATTCTGCGCTTTTAGATTCCGCATCAGCACCTGGGCTCGGCTTATACACAAACCTACGCCAGATAATTACAGCTAATACAATAAAACAAAGTAAGAATATCAGTTTTGAGCGTTTCAATTTGGTCTCCTTTTATCTTTAATTCTCATCAGAATCTAATTCTTCACGTCGCTGGCGGAAAAATTCCCGCCTCTCTTCCCGTGGCATGTCTCTCAATTTTTCCCGCATCTCACGTCTTTCATCTTCAGACATGTTCTCAAAGAAGCGACCCATCCCGCGCCGACCAAAACCTGGCCCCGGCCCCTCACCTTCCTCTCGCATAGGCCGTACCTCTTCCGCTCTACGCTCCCTGGATTCCTTCCGAGGCTTCGATACCGGACGGTCTGAATCCTTCTTAGCAGACTCGGCGAACGGCACCAATTTCTTCTCTTTATCCTCCCACAATATAGTTATGTCTTTAGGTCCAATGGCGACGATCCTGGCTCCGGTAACCTCATCACCCACCTTATACCACTTGCCGTTGATTAGCGCCATGTTGCCTAAAATGCCGCTGCAGACAGGAGGCTTCGGCTTGGGCTTAGTGCCTGCAAATATATTATTTTCTTTTAGTTTGTCTGCCGCTTCACGACTTTGGGTTAGACTGACCTGGACGGCTTCATCGTTATGTTCATTTTTGGCAACAGCGTCTTCTATTCTGGGGCCTATTCGAAGTGAGGTAACCGCAAAGCCGATGACCTTGCCCACGGTCACGATTGCCAACAACAACGACACTATGAGTAAGGCTTTGGAAACGTGTCGTTTATTGTTTTTTATGTGATCAAAGTTCATAAACGGATCTCCGAAAACATTAAGTGGACCATCCTCATTTGACGGACGTTGATACGGTCAAAACTATGTCCAATTGCTCGCGCTTCTTTGTGTCGCATTTCACCTGCAACTCCTCAATGCCAACCAGATACGGATTGTCGTTCAACCCGGCTAATAAATCCAACATCTGATTGAATTTGCACTTGCCCCGGCACTGCAGTCGCAAAGTGTTATAGCCGCTCGCTTGTTTTGACCTTGTTGAACGGAGGAACTGCAGACTGGTGACATTGATGCCGGCCTTTTTCAACTGCTCGTTAAATTTGCCTCGAAACAAAGGGCCCTGCACACTTTCTGCCTTTGGCATTTCAAGCTTCGGCACGACAGAGACTAAACCCGCCTGCTTCGCGGCCGGACCGCCGCTCTTGGGTGCTATGCTGTCAAGCTTCATCCGTTCTGTCTTCAGGGCTGACCTTGTCAGAAGCCAGTCATCAATCAATGGGTCTACCACAAAAGCATACGCCAGAATCAACACAACACCCACGCCACCCAGCTTCAGCGTCCTCTTGTCTCTTTCACTTAGTTTTGCCAATACAGCTCCCTAATTCTTTCTGGTAAAATTCTTATAATGAAAAGTCATCTTAAAGCCGACTTTTCCTTTCTTCTTGTCGAAGGCCGAGTTTTGTATTTTGACTTCGTTGATACCATTCTGGTCGCCAAGTTTCTTTTGAAACTCATATAATCGGTCGTAACTTTTGCAACTACCCGTTATAGTTACAACCTGGCGCTTTTTGAACGTAAAGGTGTCGAGCATCATCCCCTCAGGCCCGCTTTCAGTTATTTTCATCAACAAATCGAGAATGTCCGGTCTTTGCCGAGCGATCATCTTCCGTACCTTCTGAGCCTCAATAAGCACACCGGCGTTTGTCCCACTCGGATTATTGGATGACGAGTACATGTGCTTTCTGAGCTTGGCCAAGCCGGCCCTGTCAACTGCATAGGAAACAAGCAGAAATACAACCACCATCACCGCTGTGACCAGGCACGGCCGTTTCAGTGAGGCTGCTGTCCGGGTCGCTTCCACAAGCTCGTCCGGCCTGTACAGAGCGTCAAACAGATTCAGCTTATTGCCATCCCCATCCAGAGCCAGCATCGCCGCGCCGATAGGCCCAATGTATTCGGCGGCGTCTTTGGGCATTATTTCTTCGAACGACTTCATCGCTCCAGGGCTTGCCGCCGCCGCACTCGTATTTATGCCCGCCTCCTTGAGGTATGAAATCAGCCTCTTGTGCGTCTCCACGTCCTCCGACAAGACGACTACTTTTGCATCCGCACCATCAGTCATCCCGAAAAGTTCAAGTGCGTTTCGAAGGTCGTGCACAAAAAGCTCAGCCGTGCTGCGCCAATCCGTTTGTTTTGACAAATCTTCCAGACCAGCATCCAAAGTCACAGCGTAGCTCAATCGGCCGTTGTCGGCAAGAACAACTCCCGTGTCCGACTCGGCAATATTTATAAGTACCGTCTTCTCGGCCGTGCCGCTAAAAAGCTCCAGCCACGCCTTGACCATCCCCTCGTAATCCAACAGAATCTTCGAGGCCCCGAAACGCCGCGCCGCACCGGTATACCCCCTCAAACCTTCTGTCTTTCCGGCTGCTATTGTAACGCCACGCTTGCCGCCTGCGGCCTTATCTGCACGCCAGCATACTTGCATCTTGTCCGCCGGCAGCGGCAGTAATGCCTCTGCCTGCATCTTCACAACAGAGTTAACCTGGCCGTCTCTGACCGGAGGTATGTCGATCCGATAGAAAACCACTCCTCTCGACTCGGCGACAATTATTACCGGCTCGTTCGTCTCCATAGCTCGTTCCGACTCCGCTGATATTATCTCTTCGCGCAGAAATGATTTGATGCCGGTCGCATCAGGCCTGTCAAAGGTCCGCTTCCAAATTAGCTCGTATCCGGCTGCCCTTCTTCGCATCTTAACAGCCTTGAACGGACCCTGACCGTTGCGACCTGTCGATATCGCAATCACACTACTTATATTAGCTGCCGCACCAATCGCGTTATTCAATAGTCAGCTCCTGTTCGCCAATAAAGTATTTGCGCCGGCGACTTGTCCCGGTCCACCACCGCTTCGACCTTGCGCACCGCCCCCGTCGCGTGTGCCTGTGCCGAGCTGTGTACCGTAAAAACGCTCGAGCGTGTTGTCAACCGGTCTATGAAATTCTTTGCTACATTTTTCGTGAACGATTTGACTTGATCTAACTCTCCAATGTCGGTCATCCCACCGGACAGACTGTTTCGGCTGATCATAATATCTTCAACAACTTTTTCATTACCTTCGAACAAGGCTAAAAGAACCTTCGCTGGCGCCGTATTAACGTTCACCTTGCCCGGTATCAGTTCCTCGTCCATTACCGTTATCTTGTCAGCTATCTTGAAAAATGTCTCCATATCCAAAGGCTCGGCCTGGACCGAATCACCTCTGCTGACATTACTGTTCTGCCTTGGCTTCGCAGGACTGTTGTTGCTAATCAATTCACCAATACCCTTAAAGCCGTTCTTGCGATTGTCCACTATCCACTTAGCGTAAGACCTGCTGATATCAAGTGCCCTCCTGAGCCTGTTCTCATTGGCCTTATTAATGTTTATCCTGCTACCACCCTCGGCGTCCTCGTTCTTCTCGTACGAATAGCACGTAAGATAATGAATCCAGCCCGCGCTGTCCTCGGTAACTTCCGCCCCACTGCCGCCGTACAGCAATGCCGGCGTAACACCTTTTATCAGTAGCAGTTCTCGCATCGTCTTGAAATTACCGTTGCGGATCTCGTATCCGTATGGCAGATTAACATAATAGCCCGCCTCGGCTCCTCCCTCGCGAACGTCATCATCTTCGTCCCGCCAGTCTAATATGCTGTCGGCAATTTCTTCCGTCATGTTCGGCAGTTGCATCAACTGTTTTTCGGTCGCTGTGTTGATGTTCAACTTGCCCACTTCGTCGGTCACCTCCACCGTGAAACTGCAGCCATCCAATGGCACATCGTTAAAGTCCGCCGGATTGCTCGCCCATAAATCATCAAAGCTGTCACTGTAATTCGTCGTAAAATCATCGTTGAGCACCGCGATTGCCGTCTCCACCCCCGCCCGGCTCCCCCACTTGCACCGCATCTGCTCCGCTGAGGCAAGGCTTATCCTCGTATCAAGCCGACTCGTGTGGGCCACAGTCGTCATTATCACCGTCAATAGCACGATGACCCACATCACTCCCACCAGCACCAGACCCACTTTCAACCTGTCTTTGTCCGCCAAACTCATATCATTCACTTTCAACCGTTGCCTCTGAACCACCCTGCGTTTTCTGGCCTAACCTGGGAAAACTCACGATAAAGTTCCGAACCATTATCTCCGCTTTTTCCTCGTTATCACCGAGCTGTCCGGCCAGACTCACTTCCACAAGCTCCGGCAGCGAGTTTTGCTCAGGCCCCCATTCCATCTGCCACTCACTGCCGTCGAAGAACTGAACACTAAAATCCACAATGTTCTCCGCAATTGCCGTAAGTACCCCCCCTTGCGATTCAATGTCATCCTCCATTCCTACAATCGGGCACAATCTTCGCATGAGCACTGATTTTTCCTGTTCGGCTTTTTCTTCTTTGTGAAGGAAGTATTGCACTTCATAAAGGTCACCTTCCGGTTGACCGGGCCTGGCCGGCCCTGCGCCCACCACGCGTATCGTAAGGTCCATAATAAGCCCCTCCTCGGTTTCCGCCATAACGCCGACAAATTTAGTTTTGCTCGCGTCCATATCCCTGTACAGGTTCATCAGATCTGTGCGCACCATGTCAGCGGCGAACCTCAGCTCTTCGGCGCAGGTACAATTGGCATCGACCCTTTCCCTGGTCCCTGTAACGGTTCGCAAGGTCCCCACCGCGACCAGCGCAATAAATGCGCCTATCACCGAGGCCACCATGACCTCAACCAGCGTAAACCCTTTTCTATCGTAAGCTGCTCTCACCTTCGCCTTCCTCTTCGCCTGAACTTTGTGTGGACTCTTCGCTCTCGCTTGAAAGCTCCAAACCACCCGTACCGTTAAAAACCGTCGATGCCGACACCTGCCCCCCTCGGCCGCTGGCAGTCCAGTAAACCATCATATCCACCCGATAAATGTTGTCCGCTTCACCTTCCGTTATATCGCTACTCCAGTGGTAAACAGTTTGGCTGCTTTCTTCATCGCCGAACCGACCTTCCAACTGCCCGGCCTCGATGAATTGCTCAACACCGATATAGTCAATAAACGTGAGCTGCCTGTCCAACAACTGCCAGGCCGCTTCGTTTTCCCTGTTAAGCTTCACACCGCCAAGGCTCTTATTGCTGATGGCGCAAAGCGTAACAACCGCACCGCTCAACAGAACGGCCGCAACAATCATCTCCACAAGACTAAAACCCGCTCGGACCGCCCGATTTACCATTCTTCCACATCCAAATCCAATACCTCAAGCCCCGTTTCCATCGCCTCACCTGATTCTATCCGCCCTTTTCCCGTAGCCGCCGAAATATAAACCGTACAATGATTTTTGCCGTCGCCAATCTGCAACACGGTCATATCGGCCGTACCGTTCGGCCTGAATACAACCATACTCTCGCTCTCGGCATCGACGCCACGAGCCGTTGACGTTATCTGAATCTCTTCAAACTTGACATCGCCGGCAAACTGACGCGGCTTTGCATACTGGTCTGTTATCACATTTTCTGCGCCACCGGCCCGCGAACCCGCGGACGGCACTGTCAACAGGTACCGATTATTCGTATTATCAAGAATCAGCTTGCACCGTGTTTGCTTTTCAATAGCGATTACCCTCGCGTATTTTGCCGCCAAGAGAACCTCCCTTGCCGCCTTTTCAACCAACATCCGCTTATACGTGCCGAAGTACATCGCCCCTGAGGCACCCGCCAAAAGGGCGATGATGCTCACCACAAGCAACAGCTCTATTATGGTAAAGCCTCCTCCATAAGGTCCATTATTTTGCCTGACACTTTTAATCATTGTATATGTCTTCGTCGTCCGTACCTTCCTGGCCGCCCTCCATGCCGTCGGCCCCGTAGCTTATCAGGTCGTAACTGCCCACGTTGATTACACCATCGGCAACGTACTCGTAAGGATTTTTCCATGGGTCTAGAAGGTCGCTTTGCTTCAGATAGCTGCCGTTCCATTTCTCTTCCAGGTCGGCAGGCGCAACCAAAAGTGCCTCGAGCTCTTCATCCTGCGCAGGAAATCGGCCGCAGTCGTAGTAGAATCTCCCGAGCGCACTTTCAATAATTGCCATCTTGCTTTTTGCTATGTCCCGCTTGGCCTTACCTAATCCCTTGAACATCCGCGGAACAACAAATACCGCAAGCATCCCTATAATGAGTACCACGGTAAGCACTTCTATTATTGTGAATCCTTTGTTTCGCATCTCGACTTCCTTTCCTGTTTCTAAAGCCCGGCACCACCGAGTTCCATAACCACAATAGGCAGCAGTGTCGCGGCGATAATAAATCCGATAATTAAAGCCAGCAGCAATATAAGCACCGCCGGAAAAATCGCCATAAATCTTGTTATAGCCGCGTCGGCAGCCTCATCAAACGTATCAGCCGCATTTAATAAAAGCTCATCAAGCTTGCCCGTCTGCTCACCAACGGAGACTATCTGCACCAATAGCGGCGGAAATAGGCCGCTTCGCCCCAAGGGTTCAGCAAGTGCCTCACCCGCTTTTACCCTTGCCGCCACCTCGTCAATCTCCCTGCCCAACTGTTCGTTGCCAAGTGTGTCACGCACCACTCCGAGTGCATTCAGTATTGTGATGCCGCTTCTTGTAAGCGCCCCCAACGTCCGCGCGAATCTGCCCACTGCTATCGTACGCACGACCGGACCTAAGACCGGTATCTTCAATTTGAAGCTATCCCACTTAAGCAGACCTTCGGGGCTCCTCTTCCACCTCGCCAGCCAATAAAGCCCCCCCGCGACCGCAAGCGCCACAAGCCACCCAAGCTTTATAAGAAAATCGCTCATAGCCATCAGCATCCGTGTCGGCAAAGGAAGCGCCGCGACACCACCGGCAATAGTATTAATTATCCTCGGCAATATCGCCGTTATCACGATAATCACTGAGATAAATCCAATGCTCAATACGAATATGGGATAGGCCGATGCGTTTTTCATATTGGTCTTTACCTTCTCGTCCCTGCTCAGAAGTTGGGCTAATTGCGGCATCGTCGAATCAAGTATGCCACCTGTCTCACCCACGCGTACCATCGAAACATACAACCTGCTGAAAACCTCCGGCCTTTTGCCGATCGCATCGGAAAGGGAATCGCCGGTGCGGACGGCTTCGGCCAAATCCCCGAGAAGCTTTTTGGTTGACTGTTTATGCTGCTGGGCACCGATAATCTCAAGGGCGTTTAATATGGGAAGTCCCGCCCTCAGAGCGGTACTTAACTGACTGGTCATAGCTAAAAGGTCTTTGCTGCTGGTTCCGGCTGAACCAAACCGGGCGGATTTGGCGAACGCCAGGAGGTTCTGTGCCGGAGTCGATGTCTGTGGGGCGCCGGATTTTTCAAATAAATCGGTGGCGAAGTGGTCCATCTTTGCTAACTCGGCAACGGCACTTCGCCTGTCCACAGCATCTATTGCACCGCTCACGGTTTCGCCGACTCCATTAACGCCTTTGTAACTAAACTGAACCAAAGATTTGCCCCAACTCTTAACCGCCGTCTAACCGTCCAACCGCTCAATTATTCATCGTCGATGCCCTGAGTGACCCTCAGGACCTCCTGTGGTGTTGTTATACCGGACATTATCTTTTCGATGCCATCATGCCTCATACAGACAAGGCCAGGGCCTGCAACCTTTATGATCTTTTCAGTTGTGGGTCTGGATGCGATGGATTTTCGAAGTTTTTCGGTTATTCGCAGCAGCTCAAATATGCCTATTCTACCGCGCATGCCCGTATTGTTACACTCATTGCATCCGGTGCCGTGATACAACTGGGCATCGGGGCTGATGGCAGATGAATTATTTAAACTTAACAGAAAATTTTCATCGGGCCTGTAAGGTTCTTTACATGCCGGGCATATTCTTCGCACAAGCCTTTGTGCGACCACGCCTTCCAGCGAACTTGCCAATAGGAAGGGTTCGACGCCCATATCAATCAGCCGGGTGACGGCGCCGGCCGAATCATTCGTATGCAGCGTCGAAAAGACAAGGTGCCCGGTGAGCGCGGCCCTGATTGCGATGTCGGCGGTTTCCCTGTCACGAATTTCACCAACCATGATAATGTTCGGGTCCTGGCGAAGAATATGACGCAGCCCCCTGCTAAAAGTCAAACCTCGGCGAGGATTTACAGGCATTTGAATAATACCGTCAAGCTGGTACTCGACGGGGTCTTCAATGGTAATGATCTTCAGACTCGGCGAATATATTTTGTTTAGTGCCGCGTAAAGGGTGGTGGTTTTGCCGCTGCCGGTAGGGCCGGTAACGAGCACAATGCCGTGAGCTTTATTGAGGCACTGCCGGAAATCCGTCAGTGTATGGGCGTTCATCCCAAGATGCTCAAGGCTTATCAAAGCTGCGTTTCTGTCGAGGATTCTCATCGTAACGGACTCACCGAATATTGTCGGCACGGTGGAAACACGGATATCTATCTTGCCGCTTTTTCCGGCAAACTCGATGTGACCGTCCTGCGGCACAAAACGCTCGGCGATGTTCATGCTCGCCATAATTTTTATTCGCGAGACAATCGCAGCCTGTAGTTTCTTCGGCGAGGTGGATTTATCCATCAACATGCCGTCGATTCGGTACTTGATTTTGAGCTGCTTCTCAAAAGGCTCGATATGAACATCACTGGCTCTGGCCTCTATTGCTTCCAAAAGTATCAGGTTCACAAGGTTCACCAGCGAAGGCTCTCTGGCTAATTCATGCAGCTTGGCCGGTGAGATTTCACCATTAACAAGCTCGACACCCTCAGCATCACCCTGTTTTTCCATAGGGGCCAGGTTCTCCAACATCCGCGCGACGTTGCTGCCGTAAAACTTCAGTATGGCTCTTTCCATCTCGGCGATATTTCCGTAACAGCGATGAATAGCACACCCTGTAACCAGCCGTAAATCTTCAATCGCCTGTGTTTCAAAGGGGTCGGCCATTGCGACCGTCAGACTGCCGTCCTTCTTCGATAAAGGGAGGACATTATACTTGCTGACCAGTTCAGCTGGCACAAGACCGAGGACATCGGAGCTTATGGAAACGTCGTCAAGCTCGGCCCTTTCTATTCCCGCCTGCTCTGCGAGGGCCTCATTCAGTTGGGCCTGTGAGATATATCCAAGTTCCAGCAGGATCTGTCCGAGCTTGCGACCGTGCTGCTTCTGCTGCAAGAGCGCGTTTTCTAAGCCGGTATCATCCAGATACGACTTTTCACAAAGCAACTGGCCTAATTTTTTTCTTGCCGACAATTCGGCTGCGCCTTTCATCCAAAATCCAAAATAAAACCGCTAAGAATCCATAATTATATATTATAGCAAGACTTATATCAAGAAGAATCGCACTTTATCGGCGCAGACCCATCCTTGTTGAAAAAGCTTCCAATATTATAGACGCTGGTCAGAGCGGTTTTGTTACAAGAAAAAGTCGATTTTGGGCAATTTTGGAACAAAAACTTCGATTTTCCTGAAATTCGTGTAAAATATAAGAATGAAACGACGTCAAAAAACGCACATTCAAGACATAAGGAGACAAGCATATGACTAATGGAGCTGCCGGAGCCGGGGGCGCAATGGTCGTGATTGCAAATGCGATTAAAGCATCCGGCGCGATAGTGCGAGTGGAACCACAGGAATTCCTGAATATACTCAGCAAAGCTAAAGAGCCGTTAGTTGTTTACTCTCGGGCCGGTTTTTTAACACAACACAAATACCTGACAAGCTATAAAGGGCTTATCTTTTTTGCCAAGTCGAAAGAACAATTGTTAATCCCGGCATCGGTAGAGATAGTAAATGCAAAGAAGATATGGGTACCGGAAATGTAATCGGCATGAACACATTTCAGAGGTCAACGGATTAGCTCCATACCGTAGACGGCCCGCCAACCTCTTAGGATTTGGAACACCATAATAGCCATAACGCCAAAATATACCAGCCGCGGCAGCCACTGTGCCAGCTCCTTAAACAACAGTTCTGAGATCTGAGTGTACTCATCGGCTAAGCGGTTGGCAGCATCGCCCAATTTGCCCGTATCCTCGCCAACCTCCCAGATACTCAATCTGAGATTTCCCAAATAAACGCTTGAAAACCATAATTCAGTCCTTTCGATATCAATAATACTACCCAAATCATCTAGAATTGTCAAGTTTCTCCATCCTTTTCACAACAAAACGTAACAATATCGCAATAAGAACGCTTTTTTGTTATTACACGTCCTCCTGAAGCCGTTTCTTGAAAGACCCCATCTGCCTGCTCCCTCGCAAGATCAAGTTTTTCAGCAATTCTTGTCACTAGCCGTACCCAATGGGCAGAGGTTTCAAACGATGGATACGCCTTCACCACGTCTTACAAACAAAGTATATACGAATGTTGATCCTGTCTTGCGCCATGCGGTAGAGCAAATACCCGTTGGTGACTGGCTGTGAAAGCTTTTCTCATAACAACCGGACCAAAAACAGGGGCAGGTCACAAAAAAACTCTTTGACTGAATTTGAGTTCTTAATATAGTGGAAACCCTACGGGCAGAGCCCGTAGCACCTGTTTCCACTTGACGAACTTCGCTCGACGCCCTTTGGGCGAGTTCCCATTCACCCACGGGCATAGCCCGTGGAACTCTGCCCTTCGGATTTTTAGAAGAATTGGCGGGGTAAGACCCGATATAAACAAAGAAGAATTGATCGATCCTAAGGAAGTTGCAGATATTGTCGGACACCTCGCTGCTTACAGGGGAAGATGCGTTGTAGATGAATTGAGAATTCGCAGGGAAACTTCCGATCCATGGTTTTAAATAAATATAATGTTTCCGGGAGGAATAAAATGTCCAGTAGAAAACAATATATTGCGGTGGACTTAGGTGCAGAGAGTGGCAGAGTTATGCTTGGCACCATTTCTGATGCTGAACTTAAGCTTGAAGAAATTCATCGTTTTGGTAATGGTCCTATTGAGCTGGCCGGTTCATTGCGATGGGATTTTAACAAGCTGTTTTCCAATATCAAAGACGGTATTGCAAAAGCTGTCAAAGCTGCCGACAGGCAGGTTTGCGGGATAGGTGTTGATAGCTGGGGTGTTGACTTTGGCCTGATCGATGAAAATGGTGAGCTTATCGAAAACCCGTATCACTATCGTGACAGCCGAACTAACGGGATGATGGATAAAGCGTTTGAACTGATGGACAAACGTCAGGTTTATGATAATACAGGTATTCAGTTTATGCAGCTTAATACTGTATATCAATTGCTTTCTTTGAGTTTGTCAAGACCCGAAGTTCTTAAAAAAACTGATAAAATGATTTTTATGGCAGATTTGGTTTCATATCATCTGTGCGGCCAGGCTTTTGCTGAATACAGTCTGGCAAGTACATCACAGCTTATGGATATGAAAACAGGTCGGTGGTCCAAAGAAATATTTGACCAGTTGTCACTTGCGATGGAACTTATGCCAAAAGTGGTTGCTCCGGGTACGGTTGTTGGTAAACTTAACGACGAATTAGCAAAAGAACTTGGTTGCAAGCCGATAGATATCATCGCCATCGGTTCGCACGATACTGCAATTGCCGTAGCAGCGGTTCCTGTAAGCGAGAAGAACTGGGCATACCTGTCCAGTGGAACGTGGTCATTGATAGGATTAGAGATACGCCATGCTGTGATCAACGATGAGACTTATAAGTATCAGTTCACTAACGAAGGCGGTGTTGCAAATACCATCCTGTTGTTAAAGAATATTATGGGTCTGTGGATCGTTCAGGAATGCAAAAGGCAGTGGAAAAGTGATGGTGACGACCTGTCATATTCGCAGGTCACGAATATGGCTCAAGAAGCAGAGCCGTTTAAAGCTTTTATAAATTCAAATGATAATCCTTTCTTTGCTCCGGGTAGTATGCCGGAAAGGATCAACATGTATCTTGCTGATAACGGCCAATCCGCGATTGATGATAAGGGGCAGATAGTAAGAGTCGTCTTAGAAAGTCTTGCATTAAATTATCGTTGGGTTATTGAAAAGCTTGAGGAGATAAACGGTAGCAGCGTTGATGTTCTGCATATTGTAGGCGGCGGAATACAGAACGAGTTGCTATGTCAGTTTGCCGCTAACGCTACGGGCAAAAAGGTTGTCACCGGCCCGATCGAAGCAACAGCAAGCGGCAATATAATTATGCAGGCTATCGCTAAAGCTCAGTTCGGATCATTGGCCGAGGCAAGAGAAGTTGTTGCAAATTCTTTTGAACTGAAAAGTTACAGCCCGCAGGAAGTTCAAATATGGAATGAGCAATATAAAAAGTTCGAGCATGTTTTTAATGAGTAAACAAAAGACAAATAAATATGACTGACAACGGGATACAAAAACTTGAGTTTCAGCTTGACAGCTTTGATATTTCTAAAAGAAAAGAAACGCTAAATGAGCTATGGCAATTAGCCCAATCCGGAAAGATTGCGCTTACTGAAACCGGAACAGATGTTAATTTGCATCTGCATTCTTTCTGTTCTTATAATGCCTGCGGGTATTCACCGAGCAAGATAGCATGGCTCGCGAAAAAAAGAGGTTTAGCGGTTGCCGGTATTGTTGATTTTGATGTGTTTGACGGACTGGATGAGTTTCTTGAAGCGGCAAAACTGATCGGTCTTAAAGCCTGTGTCGGAATAGAAAGCAGGGTTTACATTCCGGCCTTTGCCGATAAAGAGATCAACTCACCGGGCGAACCGGGCATCAGCTATCACATGGGCGTAGGGCTGACAAGCTCCGATGTCCCGGATGACATGGAGGATTTCAAAAATGCTTTAAGGATGATACCCGAGCAAAGAAACCGCGATCTGGTTGATCGTGTTAACGATTTTCTTAAACCGGTAGAGTTGGATTACGATAATGATGTGCTGCCGTTGACTCCTTCGGGCAATGCAACCGAAAGGCATATATGCCTTGCATATGCAAGGAAGGCCACTGCCGTTTTCGGTGATAGTGCAAAGCTTGCAATATACTGGAACGAAAAACTTGGTTCGGATCAGTTCCAGCTTCCCGAAGGCATTGACCTGCAGGCACTTATCAGGACAAAGACCATGAAACGCGGCGGTGTTGGATACATTCAGCCGGGGGAGGGAGCCTTTCCTGAGATGGCAAAGATGAACGAGTTTGTTCTCACTGTTGGTGGTATCCCGACACTAACATGGCTAAACGGGTTTAGTGACGGCGAACAGGAGTTCGAAAAGCTCGTTAAGCTCGCTATGGAAACCGGCGTAGAGGCTATCAACCTTATTCCGGGCCGCAACTTTACCGCAGGCGTAAAAGACCAAAAGCTTGCCAATCTAAATCATGTTGTTGCCCTTGCCGAAAGCCTCGATATGCCGATAGTCGTTGGTACCGAGATGAATAGTCCGGGGCTTAAACTTGTCGATGACTTTGATTCCGAAGAGCTAAAGTCCTTTGCAGGTGTTTTTCTCAAGGGTGCATATATTGTTTATGCACACTCAGTCATGCAAAAGCAATGCGGCCTGGGCTATACAAGTAATTGGGCCAATAAACATTTCAAAACAAGGGCAGAGAAGAATACTTTTTTTGAAAAGATAGGGAGTACACTTGAAGTAAGTAAAGAAGAACTGATAGGTGAGCTTAGAGGTTTACAGAAAATTACACCAGAGCAGATATTAGAAAAAATCAATAAATAAGAAAATTGTAATGATGGGTTTTACAATACCAGAGAAACAAAAAGCAGTACATACCGGCCAAACTATTGTTGTCGATGCCAGTCAAGTTATGGTAAAATAAAGCTTTTCAGAGGATTTTACTATGGCAAAAAAAATTGAAGCAAAAAAACTTACAACTATCAGAAAAGCTGAATCAAAAGTGCCTGTTATCGGCGTTTTTTCTCCGTGTGATCCAAGAATTGATTGTGACAGCCGCAAGCGTGCTCAAAATGTTATATCCATGGTTGCCGATACAATAAGCCCAAATGTAGTACTTCCTGATAAGATTCCTGTTCCGGTGGTTTACTCTGATATACTTATCGACAGCGAATCGCAGGCAGATATCGTTGCTCAGCAGTTTAGAAAAGCCGGTGTAAACATTCTTGTATGTGCTCCGGATACGTGGGCATTTCCACAGCTTACAACGATATCTCTGCTGCAGCAATTTCCCAAAGAAACTCCTATCAATATTACCTGCGGTAATAGCGGACCCAGGCCCGGTGTTGTATATGCACATGCTTTAGCCGGTGCTATAAGTCAATACGGTAAGATGGTTGCGCTTAATGTTGGTAACTGGCCCGATACGGGCGCCAAGCCCAAGATGAGCAAACAGACTGCAACCAATCTTGTTGACTGGTGTTATGCTGCGGTAACCGCTGTTGCAATACGCGGCAGACGGGTTATGATCTTCGGCCATGACTCGATGGGTATGGAGACAGCACTTGCTCATATTATTCCTACAAGAAATACTTTCGGTCTGGAGATAACCCGGCTGGATATGAAACTGCTTTCGGATATGCTTAGCAAAAAAGCATACAACCAAAAGGAGCTTAAAGAGCTAAGGGCCTGGATCGATAAATATATTGGCAAGAGACTGGAGATTAAATCTGAACAAGACTGCGAAAGATTTAACCAGTCCCTTGCGATGTACCTCATTAATAGGGATTTGATGAAAGACCTTAATGCCATAGGCGGCGGTTTTATGAGTCAACTTGAATGGGGCAGTGATCCAAGAGGATTGCCACTGCCCGTAGCAGATTGTATGGAGTCACTGTTTAACAGCACCTTTGACCACAATGGTTCAAAGGCTCCGTTGCCTTACGCAACAGAAGCTGATGCACAGGGTTTATTAACTATGCTGTTTATGACCTATCTTAGCGGCGGTAATCCTCCATTATTTATGGACTTTAGAAAGGTCTGGGAGGCATGGGAGATTAAAGAACTTGCCAAAAAGATCGGCATTAAATCTTTACCCAAGAATGCAGACTGGATAACCAAAGGATTAGTCGACGGCAATAATTCCGGCAGTGCTGCATTGGATTGGGCAGCTAAGCCGGGAGCAACCTTAAAACAGATAACACACGACATACAAATGCCTTTAGCTGATGCCGGATACTTCCCGGGTGGCGGGAATTCCGTTACGTTTATGACACCGGCTGGCATTGAAGGAGTTGCAGGTCGTATGGCCTTTAGTGCATTAAACAATAAATTCAGTTTGATCTGGGATCAGGCTCATACGACTGAGGTTCCAAAAAAGCTTGGCCAGGCGATGGTCAATCTGACTAACTGGAACTGGCCGCATACTTTTGTTGTGCCGAAGTACGCCAGCATGACTGAATACAAACAGTATGCACCTGCGAACCACTTCCACATGACCTGGAACCTGCCGGTTGCTCGCTTGCAGCACTGGATGGATTTAATGGGTGTACTAAGCATAACACCATGGGCAGCGCGTCCAAAATTTATAGAGGGTGTTGACAGACCCCAGCCGCTGGTTCATCTGATAAACGGCGGCGAAGACACCTATAAGGCCCTAAGATCGCATAGCTGAAAACAAACAGCCCTGCGAAATGAGTTGCTTGTTTCGGGATTTCCGATTTCGAGGGAATGGCTGTCGCTATGGTTTCATAATTCCTTTTTTGAGGATGATATTTGCATATAGTGCCGATTCGCCGGTGGCGATAACGGCGTACGCTTTTTTGGCCCGTTCGTAAAATGCAAACCGTTCAACCATGTCAAAATCCTCAAATTTCTCTCCGCTTGCTTTTATGGTCTCGCTATACTCTTCCCAGATGGGTGTCTCGACATTATCTCCCGGCACAACCTGCATCAATATAACAGGTTTATCAACATAAATATCCAGGGGGAATAATTTCAAAATCGCCTCAAGCACCTCCGGCACACCATGACCGTCCAGTCGTATCAATTGCCCGGAAACCGTTTTACAGGCTATCGATGCCGACGGGAAATTGCCGTCAGCGATAACAATCTCATCACCATGCCCCATTTCCATAAGGATCTTCAAAAGCTCCGGGCTGAGAATACCTGGGATATTTTTCAGCATTGTAAAAGTCCTTTCCGTTTACATATTAATAACGGTGTCCGTGAACATTTGAGGTCCTGAATCCATAAATTGTAATAACAACAAAACAGATAAGCGGCAGCACAAAGGAAGCCCGCGTGCTCGACAGGGTCATAAAGCCAAGGTTAAATGCTTCCATATCCATGATAGCCCCTTGCATTGGAGGCATCAGGCAACCGCCGCCAATGGCCATGATCAGCCCGGCTGCACCGAGCTTCGCATCGTCCCCGAGACCCTTAAGAGCGATGCCGTAAATCGTTGGGAACATCAGGCTCATACACGCAGAAACACCAACGAGGCAATACAGACCTGTCATTCCCTTAATAAGGATAGTACCACCAACCAATGCAAATCCACCGATAGCAAGACTCATCAGCAGGCCGCCCGGGCTGAAGAATTTGAGCATAAAAGTGCATATAAAACGCGAAGTTACAAAGATCGCCATCGCAATCATATTGTACATTTGAGCTGTAGTCTTTGCCATGCCCAACTCATTGCCTGCGTACTGAATTATGAACGTCCAGCACATGATCTGAGCACCAACATAAAAAGCCTGTGCTATGACTCCTTCGAGGTACTTGCTATTTTTAAAAAGTCTCTTGAGCGTAATGCCAAGATGCAGCTTGGTGTCATCTTCACCTTTGCTTCGGGGCAGCCTGGTGAGAGCGAATACGATCAGCGCTATTAAAACCACTATCCCCAAAATAGTATACGGCCCGATGATAACGTCAAGATCATGTTGCTGAATTTGGGCAAACTGTTCGGGCGCTGTCTCCTGAATTACACGTCGTCCGTCTTCCGTAGTTGCGTCTAGCTTTGCAAGAATGAAATTTTTAGCGACCAGCATTCCTGTAATCGATCCTATGGGATTAAATGACTGTGCAAAATTCAGACGACGTGTCGATGTTTCCTCCGGTCCCATCGATAGAATATATGGATTGGCGCTCGTTTCAAGAAACGATAATCCACATGTCATAATGAAATAAGAGATCAAGAAGGCCCAGAATGCCATCATCCATCCGGAAGGGATAAACAGCAGGCACCCGCTCGCATACAGTGCAAGGCCAACCAATATCCCTGTTTTATATGAAAAGCGCTTGATAAATAAAGCCGCCGGGATAGCCATCACACAATAGCCGCCGTAAAAGGCGAACTGAACTAACGAACTTTGAAAATTACTAATCAGGAGGATATTCTTAAACGCAGCTACCATCGGATTGGTAATGTCGTTGGCGAACCCCCATAGCGAGAATAAAAAGGTAACGAGAATGAATGACAAAAGGAAATTGCTGGGAATTACTTTTACTTTTGTATTATCCGAGGTGGAATCTTCTACCACTAATGTTAACCTTTCAATATGAATGAATAGTTATTATTAAGCAAGAAAGAATTTCTCACTGCCGGACATAGTGTAACACATTTGATACCTGGGGCAAGAAAAAACATCGGTGTGTTTAGGGTGCATGCCATATCACGGTGAGCATTGAGCTGTTGATCCTCAAAGCCCTTGCTACTCTGCGAAGTTGCCTCCGCTACGTAGCAAGAGGAAGGAGCAAAATAAAACGGCCCGGGGCAAGTGAAGTGTCGTACTGGGGCACCAGACATTATAAGAACGCCGTTGATAAGCTTCTTACGCAATGGACTGACTTTGCTGGATATCTCCACAAACATACAGCTTGTAGTCATTGGTGCTATTATTCTTCTTGCTGTAACTGCTGACCAAATTGCAACAAAACGTAATAAATAGAAAAAGAAATTTATGTTAAAAAACACACCTTCAATACTTAGTCCCCAACTTTTAAAGATACAAGCCCAACAATTATTTGACTGGCTATGTCCAGGTCGCTGAGCCACTGGGTGATAGCCTGACTTTCGCAGTTAGGCGATAAAATTGGGTTTGAATTGGGTTTGTTTTCGCCGCGGCTGCGGGGGCGTTTATTTTCATAATTCTTTGTTAATACTTTACTTACGTTCATTTTTGGCCTCCCGGAAATTGGGTTTGTTTTGCATAACTTCGTCGCTCGTCGCTCGGTTCTTGTTGCTCGATAATCGATACTCGATGCTGGATGCTCGATGCTCGATACTCGATACTGGATACTGGATGCTTGTAATTGGTTAACTGGTTCATTGCTGGCCTGCTCTCCTGCTCCGATGCTCCCCTGTTCTACTTACTCGCGGCAGGGCCGCCCTGTCTGGGGGCATATTATACCCGATTTTTTTCAAAATACAAGCAGTTTTTGAAATTTTCAATTTTCAATTTTCTATTGACTATTGCAGTTGAAGATGACTGTTTTGATCACGGGCCATTTGTACGAATGGCCGGCAAAAACTTTGCAAGCCAGCCAAACGCCCTTCAGGGTGAAAAAACTAACAATCAACATTTCGGCGTGGGCGGCGACGTATATACAGAAGGCTTTTGCTGGATGGGATGGAAAAAATTTCGGTTTTTTCTTGTAATCTATATGGTTTTGTGATACCATTACTT
>JGI10211J34971_10001113_pt1 | contig 22393 bp, 28 predicted proteins | sample Etolagsediment_FD_34971 | JGI IMG/M metagenome (IMG submission 34971)
GCATCCTCAAAACCTTTTGGATATCTCTCTAAAAATTCTGATTCAATATCTTTTAATTTTTCTAAATTCATCTTGTAATTATAGCATATTAAGTAAAGAAGCGATAATCTTTTATAAGAAAATTAGTGGAGTTATGATGTCATATTTTGTTTATATTTTAGAGTGTAGTGATGGAAGTTTATATACTGGTATCACAAAAGATATAGCAAAGAGATTAGATGAACATAACTCTAAAGATACTGGGGCAAAATACACAAAAGCAAGACGACCTGTCAAACTAGTATATCAAGAATCATCGAAAGATAGAAGTAGTGCATCAAAGCGTGAATATGAGATTAAAAAATTCACAAGATTAAAAAAACTCGCACTCATAGAAAAAAGTTTAGTGAAGTAAAATACAAATGCAAAATCAGTTATATCAAGATATTGGTGATGAACTTAAACTAGGGACACTTTGTGAAATTGAAGTGATACAAACTTTATGGGGTGGTTATGGAGAGTTAGTTCGTCTTAAATTTGAAGATAAAAGTATTATAGTCAAACATATAAAACTCCCTAAACCCTCGATGCATCCAAGAGGATGGAATAGTGACTTTTCACATAAAAGAAAACTTTATTCTTATGCTGTAGAGGTGAATTGGTATCAAAAATTTAGTACACCTTCTGATGAACATTGTCGTATTCCTCAAGGTTTAAAATGTTTAAAAAGTGAAAATGAATGGCTTATAGTGATGGAAGATTTAGCAACCGCTGGATTTGGAAACACTACAAATAATGCAAATAAAAAACATCTTCAATCAGCTTTGAATTGGTTGGCAAATTTTCATGCTCGTTACATGGGTACTAGAAGTGATTTGATTTGGGAGAGTGGGACTTATTGGCATTTAGAAACGCGACCTGATGAATTGGAAGTGTTAGAAGATGAAGAGTTAAAAAAGTATGCTGTTCGTATTGATGAAGTATTAAAAAATACAAAATACCAGACTATAGTTCATGGTGATGCTAAGTTGGCAAATTTTTGTTTTAATGGTGAGGGGACAAACTGTGCCGCTGTTGACTTCCAATATGTTGGGCATGGTTGTGGGATGAAAGATGTAGTATATTTTATCAGTAGTAGTATCGACCCAAAAAATTGTAATAAAATGGAAAGTTGGGTTCTTGATACTTATTTTGATGCCCTTAAAATAGCACTCAATTACTATCAGCCAAATCTTGATAGTGGTGAGATTGAGAGAGAATACAGGGCTATGTTTTCTATAGCTTGGGCAGATTTTCAACGCTTTATAAAAGGTTGGAGTCCAAACCATTATAAGATAAATAGATATAGTGAGAATATAACAAAGCAAGCACTTAGCTACTTGAACTCTTTGTAGTACACTTTTTGCATATATAATACAAAGGGGCTACTATATGCAAGATTGTACAAAATATCTTGAATCAAATTTTATCATATGGANTGGCACTTTAGGTGTCCGTGACTTTGTAACCATAGGTGANATAGATTCTAAAACTAATACTGCATGGTTAGATGACCCTTATGAGATGGTAGGTCCATTTTGTTTAGAGGAACTTTTTTCTATTGGACAGATTAGTTTTGCTGCTTGTCTTGTGATGACAGAGAAAAGATGGCAAGAGGGTAAAAAAGAATTTCAACAAGAAGCTTATAAGAATCAGTGCAAAGCACAAAGAGAACTCAATGAAGAGATTAAGCTTCACAATCAAAAACGACAACAGTTTCAAAATACACTAGATCAACATAGTGAGCGAGAATATCGAGAACTTTTATCACTTCCATTAGAGGGAGTGCTTGAAGTATCTCAAATAAAAGCTGCTTATCGATTGATTGTCAAGAAAGTACATCCTGATGTTGGTGGAAGCCATGAGAAGTTTATAAGAATTATTCAGGCTCGTGATGCGTTACTTGAAAAATAAGATACAGTGAACCCCTCAACTCTATGTTATAACTATCTATAACAAACATTATAATATAATCCCTTTTTAAAAATCACTTACAGCAAAGAGAATTATGATACAACTAACAAATATTTCAAAACATTTTGGTACAAAAGAACTTTTTTCAAATTTAAATTTTAGATTAAATTCTGGCGATAGAGTAGGGCTTGTTGGACGAAATGGTACAGGTAAATCAACATTATTTAAACTCATACTAGGTGAAGAGAGTTCAGATGAGGGAGATATTTCAATCCCCAAAGGATATAAAATAGGGGCATTGAAACAGCATTTGGTGTTTAGTGAAAAAACATTGAGAGATGAAACAGCCTTGGCTTTAAGTGAAGATGATAAGTTTAGTATCTACAAAGTTGAGAAAATATTATTTGGTTTGGGGTTTTCTCATGAAGATTTAGAAAAAGATCCAGAATCATTTTCAGGGGGTTATCAAATCCGTATAAATCTTGCAAAACTATTGATAACAGAACCAAATCTTTTACTTTTAGATGAGCCAACAAACTATCTTGATATTCTATCACTCAGATGGCTAAAAACTTTTTTAAAAAACTTCGATGGAGAGGTTATCTTAATCACCCATGATAGAGATTTTATGGATGCTGTTTCAACCCACACTATGGGAATAGTACGAAAAAATTTATTTACTATCCAAGGGAATACTTATAAGTTTTATGAACAGCTGGCAGCTGATGATGAGCATCATGAAAAGCAGAAAGTTTCACAGGATAAAAAGCGAAAAGAACTTGAAGAGTTTATTGCAAAAAATAAAGCGAGAGCTTCAACAGCAGCTCAGGCACAATCAAAAGTGAAACTCTTAGAGAAGATGGATGATATGGACTCAATAGTGGATGAAGCTACGCTGGAGTTTGATTTTAACTATAAAGATACACCTGCTAAAGTATTACTTGATGTAAAAGATTTAAGTTTTGGATATACAAATGATAATATTTTATTTAAAGATATCTCTTTTACTTTAAAAAAGGGAGAAACACTTGGAATTATCGGTAAAAATGGTAAAGGAAAATCTACACTTTTAAATACTATTGCAAAAGAGTTAAAGCAAATAAGTGGAACTGCTGAGTATCATATCTCAACATCTTTTGGACATTTTGGACAAACAAATATTGCACATTTAAATCCAAACAATAGTATTATGGATGAGATTTATGTATCAAATTCTAAATTAGCTGAATCAACTGTAAGAGGTATTTGTGGTTCTATGATGTTTAGCGGTGATGATGTAAAGAAAAAAATATCTTTATTATCAGGAGGAGAAAAAAGCAGAGTTATGCTTGGACAAATTTTAGCAAAAGATGTAAATCTATTGTTTCTTGATGAACCTACAAATCATCTTGATATGCAATCAATTGACTCTTTGACAAAAGCTATTAAAAACTTTTCGGGTTCTTGTATTGTAGTAACACATAGTGAAAAACTTTTAAGAGAAGTTTGTGATAGATTGATAGTCTTTTCTGCAAACGGTGCTGATTATTTTAATGGAACTTATGATGAGTTTTTAGAAAAAATTGGTTGGGAAGATGAAGAGTTTGAAGATAAAGTCAAAAAAGCTCCTAAAGTGGATAAAAAAGAAAATAAGAAATTAAGAGCAGCTTTAATTACTGAAAAAAACAAACTGGCAACTCCTTTGAAAAAAGAGGTAGAAAAACTTGAAAATAGTATTATAGAGATTGAATATTTGATTGAAAACAAGCAATCAGAACTTATACAAGCTTCAAATAGTGGAGACAACAGTAAGATAATAGAACTCTCTTCAATTATCGTAACCTATGAAAAAGAGGTTGAAGATAAATTTGAATTATTAGAAGAAAAGCAATTAAAACTTGATGAAATCACAGCTAAATATGATAAAAAACTTGAACTAATCTAATAGTAAAGATATAAAAAGGTTATTAGAGTAACCTTTTTATTCCTCATCAGTTTCTAACATTCCTAGATTTTTTCTTACCATTTTTTTGTATCTTTTCATATATTTTTTTTCCATAGTTGGCATCACTTCCATTTTACAAGCATGAACAATTGGTGCAAATTCTGGTTTTGAGAATATAGTTTCTCTATTTCGTGAGAGTTGTATAAGCTGATTTACATCATCCTCAAGCTTTATATCTTTTCTATCAGTCAGAGCATCATACACAAAGAAAAAAACTTTTCTCATCTCATGGGACATATTACAAGAGTTATCCAGCATTTTAAGTGCAAGTTTTGATGCATATTCTATTTCTATTGCTTCAAAAGTATGTGTTGTTGCCCAGTTATAAGCTTTTTGATAAATATCTTCTTCCATAGTAAATCCTTAGTATTTTATATAAAATTTAAATGCAAGATTTATACCAAACTATAATTTAAGGTTATAAATTTAAATTATTTTTAAACTTATTCCTTTATAATTATCTCTTATAGAAGGAGAATTTATGAAACTACTAAGTGTAGCTACAACCGTAGCACTATTATGTACAATCACTTTGGCAAAAGAGCCACGAACACCTGATCAAGTTTTTGCCAAAAAATGTGCAATGTGTCACACTATTGGAAAGCCAGAGAGTAAAATGGAAAGAATGAGAATGGTTGCACCACCTATTGATGTTGCTATGTCTGGCGTTGTTATTACTATTGATGCAGTGGAAGGTCCTTTTAAAGATGAAGAGTTAAGAGAAGAATCGATAGCTTTTTTGAAAGATTATTTATATAACCCAACAGCAGATAAAACAAATTGTGAAGATCAAGTTGTGAAAAACTTTGGACGAATGCCATCACTCAAAGGGTTTTTATCGCAAGAAGAGTTAGAGATTGTAGTTCCTTGGGTATATGATACTTTTAAGCCTGAGAAAGTAAATGGAGAGTATCTAAAACATAGTTTATAAACTAACAAATGATTAACATAAGTTTGGTATGATTCTATTACCCACAAAAAAAGTTAGATTAATCTCCTCCTAAGCTTTTTAATCTGGCACTTAAAGTCGCTAATTATTTAGTGGCTTGAGTCTATATCCAAGACTTTTCTTAGATTCAATGATATCTTTTCCAAGTGTATTTCGCAAATTCCAAATATGGTATCGTATAACATCTAATTTTGAGTCACAGTTACAAGGATAAGTGTTCTTTTCAAGTTCACTACTTGAGATAAACTCTCCTCTTTTTTTAATCATATAATCCAAAATTAAAAGTGAACGAACTTCAAGTTCTATATTTTGATGATTTTTATAGATTTTCTTATGAAACAAATCATAATCAATATCTCGTGTTAATTGAATAGATTCTCTATAGGAGTGATAATCTCTTTTGATAAGAGTTTTTATACGCAAGAGTAGCTCATCCGCATCTATAGTTTTGTTAAGAAATGCATCACAACCATTATGAAAAGATTGTGTTAAAGTGTTTTTTCTAGAAGTTAAAACAAGTTTCATAGTAGTATCTTTATACTCTTCTAATATTTTCAATAGTTCAAATCCATTGAGTTGAGGTACATTTATATCTATGATATATAAGTCATAAATTGTATCAAAAATTTTATTTAAGAAATCAAATCCATTGTTACAAGTTTCGACGATAAATTCTTCCTCTTCTAAGAGGTCTTTGATACTCTCTTGATAGAGTATATCATCTTCTAAAAAAAGTATTTTTGTGCCAGTCATTGTCAACCTTCTGTATAAACTATAAAAGCCAAAGAGTTTAATAACTCTTTGGCATTTAATTGTTTTGATAAATATTTTAAAGTGTATTCATAAATAAGATTGTCATACCCCATCCAAAATATATTACCATCCATACAACCATAATAGCTAGTGTATAATTACCAAGCTTAGTTACAGCAACATCTTTTGAACCATCAAAAACACCTTGGTTTTTACCAACTTTCCAAGCCATAGTTAATAACCATGCAACTCCAACTCCCCCTAAAACTAAGAAAGTAAGAAGAAACATAGTAATAGTAGGAATCTCTAAATTTACAGGATAATCATAGATACTATAACCAAGTTTTGCCATAATATCAAATCTAATAAGTTCTCTCATTCCAGAGATTAACAATGCAACAATTACTAATACACCTGTAGTGATGTAGCTATTTTTATTTTGAAGAACCATCAATAATAAAATAACAACACCTACCACAATTGCAAGTGATAATGGATGTAGTAAATAGTTTATTTGTAACATCCATAAAGCAAAAGTGATTGCACTTATGATTAATCCAATAACCCCAATTTTAGTTCCAAGTGATGCAGTGTATTGTATAAATTCTTCACTGAAATCAGGTCGTGTACTTAAAAATTTACTATAGTTTTGTAAAAATATTCCAACAACAGGAATGGCTAAACTTACCATGAAAGCAAGTCTAATTAGATCCATATTAAATGTCCAACCGCTGTTATCAACTACACCATTTGGTGCATACATATTCATCCAATCATTTGGCATAATTGAAGTAACGGCAAAGTTATGCATTAATATTCCTGCAAATACTAAAACAGCAAATGAGAGGATACCTACTAGTTTACCACCACCTTCGGTTTTTTTATTTGCATAGTAGTACCAATAGTACATAATATAACCAACAATTAATGCATATATAAATATAAATACCCACATACCAGATAAGGTATTTGCCACATACCAATTTGGATCATAAATTACTTGCGTAAATAGTAGTGGTGCAACACCTAAAACAATAAGTATTGAGATACTTATTTTTCCTGTTTGAATCAAATGAGGGTTTAATACTCTCCAAATTGGATCATCTTTTTGTTTAAATGTTCCAATGATAGAAAGTCCCATTGATCCCAGTGCTAGTAAAACAAAAGCAGCGTGTAAAGCCCATGTAAGGATATACAATGCTTGAAATACAACTGGATAGAATGGTACCCCCGCTGGGTCTCTTAGAGCCAATAATACTGATGCGTCCATAATTCCTCCTTAATATTTCAAAGATACGATATACTCAGCAATTGCATCGTATTCTTCTTCTGGTAATTTTAGTTTAGGCATATAAGGGAAAGCCCCGTCACCCATAGCGTATAGTGTAGATTTTATTGCCTCTTTATCCATACCTTTTAATCTATCTTTTAATGGTCTATATTTCCCTGTTGCTTCTAAAGAGTGACAGTTTGAACATGACATTCTTGTTAAAAGTTTTCCAGCTTCAAGTTTATTTGCTTCTGTGATAACTTTTAGATTTTCTGGAACAAATGGATTTACTTGTAATAAACCTTTTTCGGCAATAATTGGTAACTCACTTTTGATCCCTTTCCCTTCAACATCACGACTTATAATTTGATTTGAATAGATATATTGACCAGCAACATATGGTTTTCTCATTGATTCTCGAAGTTTTTCACCAGGCCAAATACCTGCAATTAAGATTACAAAAATCATAATACCTGCTAGTGGAGTACTTATAAATTGAGGCTTCACAATAGCTATTAAGAAATAAAGTGAAAAAACAATTGTTAAAATAATTCTACTTTGAATAACATCTGCTTTTGTTACATTAAATACAGCATGAGCATTATCTGGTAAAGTTCCCATATACCACATAAAGAAGAATAGTGTTAAAAACCCTCCAAGTAAACTGACATAACCCATTTTTTTGGTAAGTTCTCTTGATAGTTCAGGATTCTCTTTTTTCATAGCACTTGAGATTACAAGACCAATAACACCAGAAAGCATAATCATAAATCCAATTCTTAAGAACATATGTGGGAAAGTGTTTGTACCAAAAAATGCATCACTTGCACTTCCTGTTGCATAATAAGCTTCAGTCCCTGGCCACATCATAAAACTAATGATTCCTATAATAAGTGCCAAAGTACCTACAGAGGCTATTGCAAATGAGAAGGTTAGTTTGAGATGAGTTTTCTTATCAATCTTATCTATAAAATATACAAGGACAAATACCCCGATAACTTCATAAACAAAAAATACCCATTCTGTTGCCCACACCCATACAAAGTTATGTATCAGTGCACTAATACCCCGTGGACTAGCAGCCGTTGCCGTGTACCAAATCCCAGGACCTGTAATAGAACCTATTACATAAGAAAAGATGAGTAAAAACATACCGTATTTTTTCATATACGGGTATAAATCACTTCTATCCTCTTTGTATGCTTTGTAAGCCAAAAATGCAAAAAGCATTGCGGCACCAACTGAAGTATGTGATGCTAAAATGTGTATGGTACCTGTCATACCCATCATCCATGCACTTCCATATTCAGGAAAATAAAACAATGGAAATTGTCCTATTGTATCCATAAAGCCTCCTTAAATTAAAGTTGGCTGTCATTATAATAACTATCTGTTAATTATTTGTTAGTTGAATATTTAATATAACTTAAATTAATTGTTTTTTAGGGATAAAAATTAAGAGTTTAGAAACTGTTTTTAAAACTTTTAAATATTACTTCTTTATGGTTGGTACCTGTATCTGAACCCATCACCATATGGATAAAATTATCATTTAAAAAACTTTTGTAAAACTTTTCTATTTTTGGATAAGTATAGCTTTTTTTGATTGTAGGGTAGAGGTGTATTTTAACTACATATATTTGCATCACTACATAAAGAGAAAAAGTTGTGATGATTAAAACTTCAATTGCTGTAAATATTTTTGCAAATAAGACTTTGAGTTTTTCATTATTTATATAATATTGTGTAAATTTAAAAATATATTTCCAACTAAAATATAAAATGATAAGATTAACTACAAATGATATAAGGATAAGAGTCGTGTAAGTATCTGCTTTTGTAATATACAATTTTTGGAGTAAAATAGCAGTTGAGCTTGAAAGTTTTGCTGAAAGTGTAATCGCTAAAAAGATTTTAAAATACTCAAATATTTTTATATATATCTTCTTTTTATAGCTATAATAACAGCTAAAAATCACAAAAATAAAAAACAATATGTCTAAAATAAGATAATAGTTAATCACAAAACTCCTTCATAATATGGTATTATATCACATCAAAATAAATTTTTATTTTTATTCATATTCTGTTCATTTTTATCAATTATAATTACACTAGTATTTATATACTACACGAAAAAGGCTATATTGGATGTATGATAACTTATCGAGAATAACTTTAACTAAACCACATCTAACTCCTGCTCATACACACTGTAATAACCACACATTTGATAAATACCAATATAGCCTCCGCAGTGTCTTTTATATAAATCACCTAAATTAGGTTGCTTCCATGAAAATTCTAATAGTTGAAGATGATGTCAAAATTTCTTTGTTCTTAACCAAAGGATTAGAAGAGGAAAGTTATACAGTTGATAGTTGTTTTGACGGTGAGGAAGCTTTTTATTTAATACAGACAAATATTTATGACTTAATAATATTAGATTTGATGATTCCAAATATTGATGGTGTTACTTTATGCAAAAAGTTAAGAGAAATAGGAAATAATACTCCTATAATTATGTTAAGTGCAAAAAGTTCTATAGAAGATAAAGTTACTGGTTTGAATATCGGGGCAAATGATTATATTGCAAAGCCATTTTCTTTTGATGAACTGATTGCAAGAGTAAAAGTACAATTAAGAGATGGTAAAAGTTTGACAAATATTTTACAAATTGCAGATTTAATAGTTGATACAGATAAAAAACTTGTTACACGAAATCAAAAAGAGATAAAATTGAGTTCTAAAGAGTATATGCTTTTAGAATATTTACTTATAAATAAAAATAAAGTTTTAAAAGAAGATAAAATCAATCATGCTCTTTGGAATATGGATGATGAAACAGCAAGTAATATTATAAATGTATATGTATATAGACTTAGAAAAAAAATAGATAAAGATTATGATACAAAATTGATACACACTGTAAGAGGTATGGGATATAAAATAAGTGAAAATAATGAATTTTAAAAATATAAAATTACGACTTTTATCATTGTATTCTCTTGTTATAGGAATTATATTAGCTGTATTTTCAGTAATTTTATTAAATCAGTTTTATGAACAAAATATTAAAACAGTTGATGAACAATTAACAACTGTAATCAATGAAATAAACTATAGCAAACATTTTTATACCCCTTTTGATAAAGAAGAGTTTATGATAAAAAACTTATCTATAGTTATTTATAAATATGAAAATAATAAATTTAAAAAAATAATGGCTACAAAAACAGCCTTTGAGATTCAAAATAATGACTTATTACTCAAAGATACATTTCAGTTTTTTACCACAGCAAAACATCTTAGAGTGGGTCGATTTCATAGTAATAAAACAGATGAAAATATTTATATAGAAGTTGCAACTACTTTAGATGACAAGATTAAACCACAATTGGAACATCTACAAGATATTTTGATTATTTTAATCCCTATGCTTTTGATACTTGCAATTATTGCTGGATATTTTATCATTAGAAATTCACTTATTCCTGTAAAAAAGGTTATTGATGAGGTAAAAGATATTGAGGCTCATAAGTTACAAAAAAGAATCACTTCTCATACTTCAAATGATGAGATAGAAGAGCTTATTACGACTTTTAATTTTATGCTAGATAAGTTAGATAGTGCTTTCTCTAAAATTAAAAGATTTTCAAATGATGTTTCTCATGAATTAAAAACACCATTAACCGTACTAAGGGGTGAGATAGAATTGGGTTTACGAAAAGAAAGAACAAATGAAGAATATAAAAATATCTTAAGTAGTACCTTAGAAGAGACAAAACTACTCCAAGAGTTGATAAATAGTTTACTTTTTTTATCAAAATCAAATAACCAAGAGATACAAGAAGAATTTATAGAGATAGAAGTTGATGATATTATTACCGATGTGATCTCTCAAAATAAAAAACTTATAGAGGAAAAAAATATCAAATTTGAATTTAAACACTTAGAAAATGTTGTTTGTATTGGACATCCTTTATTATTAAGAATTTTAGTTGGAAATATTATACAAAACTCAATCAAGTATTCTCAAAAAAGTTCAAAAATAGAGATAGATTTAAGTAATAATATTTTAAAAATCAAAGATTATGGAATAGGAATCAAAGAGGAAGATATAGAGAATATTTTTGATAGATTTTATAGAGTAGATGAATCAAGAGGTGGAAGTGGTTATGGATTGGGACTTTCTATTGTTAAATCTATTGCTTTGATACATAATTTTGAGATAGTAGTGCAAAGTAAATATAACCAATACACAGAATTTACAATACATTTAAACCAATAGCAAAAGGAGAGTTCCAATTTGAAAAAGAATAAATTTGTCATCATTTATGCTTTGGTAATAATATCAGTGTATATTGTCTTTTTTGTATCAACTGTAACACCTACATATAAATAATACCTTTTCATTTATTATTCATTTTAGTATAATATACTTCTAGATACGAGATATGTTGCTGTTGCTTAAAATTACTTAACTTAAGGAGTAACCATGAAGTATGTGTATATTGAAAATTATCTAAGAATCCCTCAAAATATCAAGAAAACTTTCTTGAATTCTATCAATAAGTGTAAAGATTTTAAAGTATCAAACCAAAAAATTATTTTTTGTGAAGAATCTTTGATTTTAGGTTTTTTAAATGGTTCTGATATTGGAAAAGTTTGTGACTTTTGTAAAGACTTTTTTAAAGATTTTGAGTATATTAAAGTGAGTATTGTATCAAAAGCTTTAAATAAAGCCAATCAAATGATTTTAACCTTTGATGATACAAATAGGCAAATACGAATCTAAAAAAGAGTTCATATTTTATTCATCATTATTTATTATACTTTGGTAAAATAATTAAGGAATAAATATGAAAAAAATAGTCATATTATTTTTAGCTTCTATCATAAGTATATTGTTAATGACAAGCTGTACAAATTTGCAAAGTTATATGGAACAAGAAAATATTCTACAACATCAATCTCATTAAAATGATTTATAGTTTGTAAGAGTTTACCAAATTATCTCTTCTTTTCCTAAATCTTTTAATATTTTATTTGTTTGACTAAAATGTTTACAACCAAAAAAACCACGATATGCTGAAAGAGGGCTTGGGTGAGGTGCTGTGAGAATATAGTGTTTGTCCTTATCTATGAGTTTCGCTTTAGCAATAGCAGGAGCACCCCAGAGTAAGAAGATTATATTTTCTTTATTTTTGGAGATATGTTTGATAATATTATCAGTAAAAATCTCCCAACCTTTTTTTTCATGGGATTTAGGGCTACTATCTTCTACTGTTAAAATTGCATTTATGAGTAATACTCCCTGCCGTGCCCAGGGTGTCAAATCTCCATCCATACAAGAACTTGTCCCTATATCAGCTACTATCTCTTTGAATATATTGACCATTGAAGGTGGGTTTTTTATCTCTTTTGGTGTTGAAAAAGCTAGACCTTGTGCTTGATTTGGTTGATGGTAAGGATCTTGTCCTAAAATAACTACTTTTAAATCTTCATAAGAACAAAGTTCAAAAGCTTTAAAAATATTTTCTTTTTTTGGATATACGGTAGTTTCTTTATATCTCGTGTCAATAAATTTTTTTAATTTTATATAATAATCTTTTTGTTGTTCTTCTTTTATGATGGTTTGCCAGTTCATTGTCTACCTATTTAGTAAATTTTGTGTATAATATCTAAATTTTTATAAAAGGTATTATCAATTATGTGTGGAATTGTCGGGTATATAGGAAAACAAAATACTAGTAAAATATTAATAGATGGATTAAGAGAATTAGAATATAGGGGATACGATAGTGCAGGTATTGCAATTCTAGAAAATGAGAAGCTAGATGTTTTTAAAGCTGTTGGTAAAATAGCAAATTTAGAAGCAAAGATTGAAACTTCAGTATATGAACAAGACTTATCAGAATTTTCTATTGGTATAGGACACACAAGATGGGCAACACATGGTAAGCCAACAGAACTTAATGCACATCCACATTTAGGGGAATATTCTTATGTGGTTCATAATGGTATCATTGAAAATTACAAAGAGTTAAAAGAAGAATTAACAAAAGCTGGTCACAAGTTCGTATCACAAACAGATACAGAAGTGATTGTCCATCTTTTTGAATACTATTTCAACAAAACAAATGATGCAAAAAAATCTTTTCTTGATACAATATCTAGGCTAGAGGGTGCTTACTCAATACTCCTTATCACAAAATCACAACCAAATACAATCTTTTTTATGAAACATGGTTCTCCTTTAGCTATAGCTCGTGGAAATAATGATGATGAGATACTTTTTGCTTCATCAGATGCACCACTTATTGGTTTGGCAAATGATGTTGCATATCTTGAAGATGGAGTAAATGGATATGCCGTAGATGGACATATAGTATTTAATCAAGAGGTAAAATGGACAACACTTCCTAGTTCAAAACAATTTGCTCAAAAAGATGGATTTAGATTTTTTATGGAAAAAGAGATTTATGAACAGCAAGATGTAGTGACTGATAGTATGCTAGGAAGAATTAAAGATGATGGTATATCTTTTGATGAATTATCAGAAGATATTTGTAAAGGGATAAATGAGATTAAAATTTGTGCTTGTGGTACTTCTTATCATGCAGGACTTACAGCTTCTTATTTGATAGAAAGATTGGCAAAAGTACGATGTAGTGTAGAAATTGCAAGTGAGTTTAGATATAAAGAACCATTGCTTAAAGAGGATACACTTTTTATAGTAATAAGTCAAAGTGGAGAAACAGCAGATACACTTGAAGCCTTAAAAATGGCAAAAAAAGCAGGTTTACGAAGTATTGCTGTGTGTAATGTTGATAATAGCTCTATGACAAGAGTTGCAGATGCTACTGTTTTGACTCGCGCAGGGATTGAAAAAGGGGTTGCTAGTACAAAAGCATTCTCAACTCAAACAGTAGTATTATGGATGATGGCATTGTTTTTTGCTAAAAACAACAATATTATTTCAGAAGAAAAATTAGAAGAACAGTTAAGAGTGTTAAGAGAAGTTCCAAAGTCTTTAGCCGTAGAAGATAAACTTCATGAAAAATGTGTGAGATTAAGTAAAAGGTATCTTCATGGTCACGGATTTTTCTTTATAGGAAGAGATGTTTTTTACCCACTTGCTTTAGAAGGTGCTTTAAAACTTAAAGAGATAAGTTATCTTCATGCAGAGGGCTATCCAGCAGGTGAGATGAAACATGGACCAATAGCTTTGGCAGACCCAGAGTTGTTTACAGTTGCTTTGATGCCTCAACATTGTCACTATGATAAAATTAAATCAAATGTAGAAGAGCTTAGTGCTAGAGATAGTACGATTTGTGCTATAAGTCCTTTGGAATTTGAACTTTCTGATGATTTTATAAAAACAAAACCAACTGATCATTATATGCTAGAGTTTTTTGAGATGTTAGTTGTAGTACAACTTTTATCAATGGAGATAAGTGTACGACTGGGAAATGATGTAGATATGCCACGAAATTTAGCAAAGTCAGTAACGGTAGAATAGTAGTTTTTCGAACTAATCTATTTTACAGTTTTGTTTTGTTAATATTCAAAACTTTTACAAATATGTAGAATACATACTTTAATTTAAAATTTTTACTTTTCAAAATCTTACCAAAGATTTTATGGAAAACAAAGATGGACAACAAAAGAATGGAAAACAGAGAATAACTTTTAAAAGTTATTACGGAAAACAAAAGAATGGAAAACAAAAATGGAAAACAAACAACATAGCAAAAAACATTACTTATTTACAAGTGAAGTAGTAAGCCCAGGACACCCAGATAAATGTGCAGATATTATTGCAGATAGCATTGTGGATAAACTCATTATAGGTGATCCAAAGTCAAGAGTTGCAAGTGAAGTATTTGTAGCTGGAAAACATGTAATAATCGGTGGAGAAGTTACAAGTGCAACTCACCTTACAACAGAAGAGTATATACAAATAGTACACGATACTCTGGCAAAAATAGGATACAATGGAAATCCATATTTTACAAAACAAGAGTGTTTACACCCAGAAGAGGTAGATGTACAAGTTTTATTAAATAAACAATCTCCAGATATCAACCAAGGTGTTGATCAAGAAGATGGTGAAATAGGTGCGGGAGATCAAGGTATTATGTTTGGTTACGCAGATTGTGAAACTGAAAATTATATGCCAAGTGCTATTACCTATGCAAGAATGCTAATGCAAAAAGTATATGATTATGCACTAGCTCATCCAGAAGAATTAGGTGTAGATATTAAAACACAAGTTACTATGGATTATGGTTGTAAAGAAAACTTTGAAAAATCACAACCTCAAAAAATAGATACAATAGTTGTATCAGCACCTTGTGTATCTTCTATGGATATCACTACTGTTAGAACATTGATTCAAAAGCTTATAGATGATGCTGGATTACCAAGTGAATTATATAACAAAGATGAGTGTATTATTCATATTAACCCAACAGGAAAATATGTATCACACTCTAGTTTACATGATAGTGGTTTAACAGGTAGAAAACTAATTGTAGATAGTTTTGGTGGATATTCACCTATAGGTGGAGGAGCTCAAAGTTCTAAAGACTATACAAAAGTTGATAGAAGTGGATTATATGCAGCTAGATATTTAGCAAAACATATAGTTGCAGCAGGACTTGCTACAAAATGTGTAGTTCAAATCTCATATGCAATTGGTGTTGCTAAACCAACTTCTGTTGCAGTAGATACTTATGGTACATATACATCTATAAATGATGATGCATTATCAACATTTATAGAGGAGAATTTTCCACTTACACCAAACTGGATTACAAGAAAATTTGATCTTGATCATCCAAGTGCATATACTTTTCTTTATGCCGATGTAGCAGCGCGTGGACAAGTTGGACAAGCTGATTATCCTTGGGAAAAACTTGACGAACTTGAAAAATTTCAAAATTTGAGATAAAATATCACACTTAAAATAGAAAAGGTAACTATATGGATTTAAATTTAAAAAGTTTTTTTAACAAAATAAAAACTGAAGTTTTAGAAAAACAAGAGAAACAAAAAAATGACCCTAAATTTATAGAGAATCAAAGTCATTGGGTAAAATGTCCCTCTTGTGAAGCTCTAATGTTTTTTAAAGAGGTTGAAAATTTAAATCATGTATGTCCTAAATGTAACTTTCATATGAGAATAGGGGCTAAAAAAAGAATTGAACTTTTATCAGATGAGGGAAGTTTTGTAGAGTTTGACAGTGAGTTACACCCTACAGATCCATTAAGTTTTGTTGATAGTAAATCATACCAAAAAAGACTAGAAGAAGCTTTACATAAAACTGGTAAAACTTCTTCTGTTGTAAGTGGTGAGTGTACTATTGATGGAGTTCCTGTACAGCTTGTAGTATTTGACTTTTCATTTATGGGTGGAAGTTTAGGGAGCGTTGAGGGTGAAAAAATTGTTCGTGCATGTAATCGTGCTATTGAAAAACGACAAGGTGTGATTATTATTAGTGCTTCAGGTGGTGCTAGAATGCAAGAGTCAACTTTTTCTTTAATGCAAATGGCAAAAACAAGTGCAGCACTTAGAAAGCTTGATAATGAGGGATTACCTTTTATCTCAATTTTAACAGATCCGACATTTGGTGGAGTTAGTGCAAGTTTTGCTTTCCTTGGTGATATTATTATGGCAGAACCAGGTGCTTTAATAGGTTTTGCAGGTGCAAGAGTTATTAAACAAACTATTGGAAAAGATTTACCAGATGGTTTCCAAAAAGCAGAATTTTTACTTGAACATGGCAGTATAGATATGGTAACTCAAAGAAATGAGATGAAACATACTTTACATGACCTTTTAAAACTTTTTTATAAAGATGAAGTAGCTTAACTCTTAATTTTAAGAGTTAAGAATTAAACATTATTTTGAAAAAGATTTATGCTCTTTGTGATTTTGAGTTATTACAAAGTTATAATACAACTTTAACTCAATATCTTCAAAAACTTCAAAATTATGATATTGTTTATATCCAATATCGTGACAAAATAAACTCTTTAGAAATTCAAAAAAAAAATATATTATTACTTAAATCACTTACAAATATTCCAATTATTATTAATGATAAACTAGAACTTTTAAAATATGCGGATGGCTTACATTTAGGACAAGAAGACTTTATTCGAGTTAAAAATGAAGAGTTAAAAATAAAAAGTGATGATTTAGTTTTAAAATTATTACGAAAAAAATATCCTAATAAAATTTTTGGGCTTTCAACGCATAATGAATTAGAAATTTTAGAAGCAAATAAGTTAGATTTAGACTATATTGGCTTAGGAGCGTATAGAGCAACATCAACCAAGAATGTATCAAATATTTTAGGAGATAAAATTTCTTATTTAGCAAAAATATCAAAATATCCTGTTGGTGCTATTGGCGGTGTACAAATAGAAGATGATATAGAAAATATAGCTTACAATGTCATTGGAAGTGGACTCTTAAAATAGTTTATTAAACTTACAAATAGATTATAAATCATAATCAACTCCCAAAATATATAAAACTTAATTAACATAATGATACTATTTTAAATAATAATTTTTATCAAGGAGTAATATATGGCACATGAAGGTTTTCACGAAGATCCACAAGAACTATCTAGTTTTGCGAAAGATTATCATAGAATAATTCAAAGTACAATGGAAGAGTTAGAGGCTGTAGATTGGTACAATCAGAGAGCTGAATGTGCTAGTGACCCTGAAGCAAAAGCAATTATGGAACATAACAGAGATGAAGAGATAGAGCATGCTTGTATGGGTATAGAATGGCTTAGAAAAAACTCCCCTGTATGGGATGCTATGTTACGAGAATTTTTATTTCAAGAAGGTGATATAGTAGGAAATGAAAATGAGCTTACAGGTAAAGAAGATACTCAAGATAGTCCAGCAGTAGTAAATAGTAGTTTGAATATTGGTAATAATAAAAAGTCACAAAAGTAAAAAGAGGAGATATTATGGAAATTTTAAATAGAGCAAATGCACCTTTTGGAGCTGGTGCTTGGGGTATAATAGATGCAACTTTAGGTGAGTTTTTAACAAAAAGATTAAACCTAAGAAGTGTTGTGGATTTTGATGGAAGTTATACCTATGAAACAGATAGTATAGCGACAAAATACTCTACAGAAGTATCAAGTAAAAATGGTGTATCTATTGCTACAAGAGAACCTATAAAAATGGTAGAGATTAAAAAAAGTTTTAAATTATCAAAATCAGTGATTGAGGATATTAAAAAAGGTATTGAAAATTTTGATGATAAAGAATTAGCAACAGCAGCAAATGAATTTTCATCTGTTGAAAATAATATGATATTAAGTGGATTAAAAGAAGCAAATATTGAAGGTATTACAACAAATAAAGATGTAAAATCAATAGAAGTTAAATCTACAAAAGATATTTTAGGTGCAGTTGCAAAATCATTGGGAACTTTTAATCAAGAGTTTGTAGATGGGACTTTTAAATTAGTAATATCAAGTGGAACTATGGCAAAACTTTACACAGAATTTTTTGATGGAATTAGTGTAAAAACAAAATTAGATGATATCTTAGGTGCAGGAAATATAATAATAAACCAAGATATTGGGGATAATAAAGCTTTAATGATATCACAAAGAGGTGGAGATTTTGAGTTTTATAGTGGACTTGATGTATCAATAGGATTTGAAAAAGAGACTAAAGATGTTGTAGAATTATTTCTTATGCAAACTTGTGCTTTTAGAGTTCTTTCTCCTGAAGCTGCTATCGTTTTAGATATAAAATAACTATAAAAATATAGAGAATTTTCTCTATGTTTTTTACAACTTTTCAAGTCATATATTAGTTCTATTATAGTAGAATAACTCCAATAAATTAACTAAGGAGCACAATATGAAAACAATCTTAATACCAGTAGCAGAAGGTTTTGAAGAGATAGAAGCAGTAAGTTTAATAGATGTTCTTAGACGAGCTGAATTGAAAGTAATAGTTGCCTCACTGAATGAAAACTTAGAAGTGCAAGGTGCAAATAAAATAACTCTTTTAGCTGATACTATTATAGAAAATATAACTTCACAAGATATAGATATGATTTTATTGCCAGGTGGCTGGGGAGGTACAAAACTTTTAGCCCAAGATAATTATGTGCAGAATTTACTAAAAGAGATGAACCAAAAAAACAAGGATATAGGTGCAATATGTGCTGCTCCTTATGCTCTTAATAGTGCAGGTGTATTATCAGAGAATTATACTTGTTATCCTTCAGTGGAACAAGAGATTAGAATTCAAGGATATAAAGCAGAAGAAAAAATAGTGGAAGAGGGAAATATTATCACTTCAAGGGGACCTGGAACAGCACTGTGTTTAGCACTTTATATAGTAAAAAAATATAAAGGAGAAGAGGTTTATAATTCTTTAAAAACAGGATTGTTAGCTGATTTTTGTTAATTGGTTATGATGAGTAATTTTTCGAAGATACATAGTGAATTACTAAAATGGTATAAAAGAGATGGACGACATCATCTTTTATGGCGAAATACAAAAGAGATATATCATATCTATTTAAGTGAGATAATGTTGCAACAAACTCAAGTTAGTAGAGTGATGAGTGAATATTATCCAAAATTTTTAGAAAAATTTCCTACACTTCAAGTATTAGCTCAATCTCCTTTAGATGAAGTGTTATCTTGTTGGAGTGGATTAGGATACTATTCACGAGCAAGAAACCTTCATAAAACAGCACAACTATGTGAAGAAAACTTACCAAATAGTATGAACGAACTTCAAAAATTACCAGGTATTGGAAAATACACGGCAAGTGCAATTTGCAGTTTTGGATATCATCAAGAAGTTAGTGTCGTTGATACAAATATAGCAAGAGTTTTAAAACGCTATTTTGGTCTTTTAGATGTATCAGATGTACAAGTGTGGGAAAGTGCAGATAAATTTTTAAATATCAAAGAACCAAGATCTCATAACTTAGCTTTAATGGATTTGGGTTCAATGGTTTGTACTCCTACAAATCCACTATGTCAAGAGTGTCCTTTATTTATAGAGTGTAAAGGTAAAAAAAATCCAGAACTCTATACACAAAAAAAGAAAAAAGAGTATGAATCGTTAGATTTATTTTATGGTATATATAAGAAAGATAATAAAATTGCTCTTGTAAAAACAACAGGTAAAATGTACAAAGAGATGTTAGAATTACCTACTGTTGATCCAATAGAAGAGAATTTTATAGGAAAATTTAAACACAGTTATACAAAATATCGTTTGAGTGTTCATCTTTATAAAGTTGAAAAATTCAATGATGAAATTATTTGGATAGATTTAGATGAAATAGATACAACTCCTATTTCATCTTTGACAAAAAAAGCATTCAAAAAGTTTCTATAGAAGAGAGGTTAAAAGGAGTATGACTCTTTTGTACCTCTTATTAAAACTCAAAATCTTTCAAATTTCCTATCTCTGGAATTTTCCCAACTTTTTCTCTAATGAGCATTGTAAGTCTATTGTTTGTGTATGCAACATCAAAGAGTTCTAAAGCTTTTATCAGATCACCTAATTTATTAAAACCATGATTAATAGGAGAAAATGAAGAGTTTTGTTTTATGTATAACCCAATATTTTTTACATCACTCCAATCATTATCTTCAGCTGTTTGATGTACCGCATTAAGGATAAATTTTTTTAGTTTGCTATCTCTTTTGATATCATAATTCTTACCTACATATCCATTTGCTGAACTATACTCTTCAGTACTTGCATTATCAGTTTCATCTAGTTTTGAAGGTTTTTGTTTTGATGATAGTTTTTCCACATATATAAATTGTGAACATGCATTTGTAAATGCAGAAGGCGTTTTCTCTTCTCCATAGCCATATACTGTTAAGCCATCTGCTAAAATTCTTGTAACAATTGGAGTAAAGTCACTATCACTTGTAACTAGTGCAACACCACTTAACTCTTTTGTATAAAGAAGATCCATAATATCTATAATCATAGCTATATCTGTAGCATTTTTTCCTTGTGTATACGCAAATTGTTGGATTGGTTGGATATTGTATTGTTGTAATAACTTTTCCCAACCAATCAGTTTTTTATCTTTCCAATTTCCATATGCTCGTCTTATATTCACTGTACCATATTTTGCAATATCATTAAAAATATCTTCTGCATATTTATGACTAACATTGTCACAGTCTATAAGTATTGAAATATTTTGTTGTTCATTTTTCATATTATTACCACCATAAATTAATCTTCCATTATCTCTTTATCATTTAAGATAGAGATAATATTTGAGGAGCGTTGAAATCCTGCAAATGGATATTTTACATTTATTGTATCTTGATTATTTATTTTTAAAATAAATGTAGTAGGAAAATACTCAACTTCTCCAAAGTTCCCTGTTTCAATTAGCTTTTGAAACACTTTTGAACCTCTCATAACCTTGAGATACTCAATCTCTTGAAATTGTGGTTGTACTTTTTTTACAATACTTTTTTCTTGTCTTACACAATAAGGACAATATTGCATTGAGAAGATTAAAACAACATTTTTATTTTGTGGAATGTCTGATATTTTATCTATGATTTTTAATTCATCCGCCAAAACAGATTGGATTAAAATAAAGAATACAAGGAGAGTTTTTTTCAATTTATAAATCCTAATTTTTATTTGAAATTATTGTACAATATACTTTATTAAATGTTGAATGACTAAAAGTTAAAAGTAGGAATCTAAGGTAAATTATGGGACTATTTTTAGTCTTTAATCAGGATTTAACTACTCACTAAAATTAGTAAAAGCAGCTTCAACACTTGGAATGCTTTTATAGTTTGTTTTTGTAAATCTTACACTTTTTGTTTTCAGGTCACATATAGCAATTTTAAAACTAGATCCTATATATGGCTCTACTGTACAGATAATTTTATCTTTAATTTGTCGTGTTAAATAAATAGTACCTTGTAAAGATGGAAAAAAATACTTCGGATAACTTAGCGGTGTTATTTCAACAACAACTATAGATTTTTGATTTTCAAGAGTTTGTAAGATAATCATAGCATCATCATAACTCTCAAATTGAACACACCAATCATCGAAAATTTTATTGAAATGATTTAAATCCTCATCTAGGAATCCACCAACTAAAGATTGTATAGCAAAAATAGACACAAAAACACCTTGAAATATATAAGTTTAATAGTGTATTATACCTTTAAATTTCTTATACCAAATTATCTATTTTATAGGTAAAAACTTCTGTAAGATAAAAGCCTATCTCAACTACAATTTATCAGACTAATTGTCATGTAAGAAGAGGAAAGAAAAAAACAATGTTTACTTTAATATCTAATAAAAAAGTGTCTCTCTTCCAAGCTTTTATTAATTAAGACTAACATATAATATCATTTATACACATATCACTTATACAATAATCATAAAAAAGGAATTTAGTGAATCATCTTCAAGTACAAGAATCTTTA
>JGI10211J34971_10001115_pt1 | contig 22368 bp, 9 predicted proteins | sample Etolagsediment_FD_34971 | JGI IMG/M metagenome (IMG submission 34971)
ACCGTCGGCTCGATCCTCATCCCGGACGGGAGCATCAAGGTGCAAGTACTCAAGCCGGGGATCCCGCTGAACAAAGCCGTGACCTCGGCGAGAGGTGGCGCGGAAGGCACTGGTCTGGCCGCTGGCGGCACGGGAGGCGACGAGGATCTGGACGCTCTCCTGAACGAGTTCCAGGACGATGCGGGAGAAGTCGATCCGCAGGGCAACATCTGGATCACCCTCACCAGCACCGGCAGACCTGGCATGCCCACCGTAGCCCTGGCCCCCGGGGGCGGCCTGAAGACCAGGGCGATCCGGTACAAGGCAAAGAGGCTGGCGTTCTCGCAGGTCATGGGGCATCGACTGAAAGACGTCACGCCCGATGCGGAACGCGTCTTCATCGAAGGCGAGCTCACCCCCCAAGGCGGCGTCTGGGTGACACGCAGCGGCCGCGCGATCACCGCACTCCAGCCCGCGGTGATGGCTCTTCGATGGACAGCGCCGCACGACGTGCGCGGCCTCGGCTTCATGCGGGTCGGCACAGGCGAGTTCCGGCCGAAGCTGCCGACACGGATTGGGATCGACCGATGGACAGGCGGGACACGTGACGTCCGAGATGGGCTTGACGACGACAGTCAGTGGGAGGAGGTGTCCGAGTTCGCGTTGCCGAGTGACGTCACCTTCTTCCAGGCCGACTTCGGCGGAACGGTCACGACGACGGCGCTCCGTGTGCGGTGTCTGGATGGCAACGCCGTCCGCGACCCGAAGGGCGTGTACGTGTCCGGCTTCCACGGCATCGTTGCCTACGAGCCCGCGGGCGACGACCCCAGTGACTTGCCAACGACCATGAATCAACGCATCGCCGTACTGAAACTGCCGGCGCCGGAAGACGACGCGTCGCAGGCTGAGCCGCTGCGCGACATTCCGCTCCATCAGCCAAACGCGTTGGCCTTCGACGCGACCGGCACGCTGCATTGCATGTCTGACGGACAGATTGTCACCGTTCCGTTGGCCGATGGGCAGAAGCCCCGGGTCGTGGTCGGCCGGGACCATTTCGAGCGCCCCGTGCACTTCACATTTGGCCCGAAGGGGCTGATCTACGTAACGGACAACGGCCCGAAAGTCGTCAAAGTCCTTGATCCGAAGACGGGCACACTCGTGCGCACGATCGGCACGCCCGGCGGCTCCAAGCCGGGCACATGGGACCCAACGCGTCTGGTCAATCCAGCCCAGATCGCCGTGGACAAATCGGGCAGGACGTGGGTGGCCGAGCGAACTTACACGCCCAAACGCGTCGTGGTGTTCGACACAGACGGCACCGTCTACAGGTCGTTCCTCGGCCCGACCCAGTACGGCGGCGGAGGCTCGATGGATCCGCGGGACAGGTCTATCGTCATGTACAACGGGATGAAGTTCCGGATCGACTGGAGCGATCGCACCTGGAAGCTGGAAGCGCTGCTCGGGCACAACGTGGAACGCCCTGTCTACTGCCGCGGGCGCCGCTACATCGTCGGCCCGTTCCCGGGCCCGACCGAATTGACCATGGTCGCCGTCGAACGCGACAACCAAGCCATTCCCGTCGCCGTCGCCGGGCAACTCGGGGCCTGGCCCGCCCTGACCAAGTACCCGGAACTGCGAGCAGGCCTCGGACACTTCGACCCGGAGCGGACGTCCGTTATCTGGTCCGACACAAACGGCGACGGCATCCCGCAGACCGAAGAGACACAATGTATGACCAACCGCCCGCCGAAGGACAACTGGGACGTGGGCGAAGACCTCTCCTTCTACGCCGTCCCCGTTTACGGACGCGACGGTATCTGCGTACGCCCGAGCGGCTTCACCGGAGCCGGCGTCCCGCTTTACGATGCGGCAACCACGCTCACGGTGACACCGCACTCCCTGCCACGCCAGACGCGTCGAGCCTGGGGAGATGAGAACGGACGCTTCTTCTTCATCGGCACACGCCTGATCGACGCCGATGGCCAGACCGTGCTTTGGGAGTATCCCAGCCCCTACACCCAACACGCCGGCTTCTACAACACCCCGTTCCGTCACCAACGTCCCGCAGGCGTGCTTAGCCAGGAACACTTCCCCATCGCCCACTTCCGCGTCGGGAAAGAGGAGTTCTTCGTGACCAACTCCGATCCCGGCGACTGGTACTGCTACACGGCCGATGGCATGCTGGTGGGATGTCTCTTCGGCGGCCCCCGCGGATACGGTCTGCAGCGATGGCCCGCCGAGTGGGAGCGGGGGAAGACCGAGCTCGTCGACTTGCGCCTGGCCCAGGAACACTATCAGGGATGCGTTGTGAAAGCGGATGACGGCAACGTCTACGCCGTGGCCGGTCACAACCACATGAGCGTGGTCCGCATCGACGGCCTGGAAAGACTCCAGCGCATGTCGGGCGCCGTTACCGTAACAGCCGACGACCTGGAGAAGACGAGACAATGGCGGACCCGGCAGGATGTCCTCGACCGCGCTCGGACAGAACCCAAAGTGGCCACCATGCTGCGGGCCGGGGTACCGCCGGCCATCACCGGAACACTCGAAGAATGGCCGAACGAGATCTTCGAGACCGTCGCCCTGGACGTGATGCCGGGACTCAACGAGACCATCACCTACCTCGACGGTAAAGCCGCCGTGGCCTACGATTCCGAGAATCTCTACCTGGCCATGTTTGTCCGTGATGAATCCCCGATGAAGAACTCCGCGGACGACCTCAAGACGCTGTTCAAAGGAGGGGACGCCGCCGACCTGACAATTGGTATGGACGTCAGCGCCGATCCCCGACGCAAAGACGCTACGACCGACGACTTACGCCTGCTCTTTTCCGTGGTCAGGAACGAGCCCGTTGCCGTGCTCTACAAACCGGTCGACGCGCAAGCGCCAAAGTCTGTGCACGCGACGTTCGTTTCGCCCGTCGGCAAGCTCCATATGGATCGCGTCGAAGTGATCCGCGACGCCCGTGTCGCGGTCAAGAGTGAACGCTACCAACAGCTCAAGGACGGCATCACCATGGACGGCTCTTACTGGACACTCGAAGCTGCCGTGCCCTGGGGCGCCATAGGCGTGTCGCCCCCGTCCCCCGGCACGACGGTCCGCGGCGACTTCGGCTACCTCCGCAGCGACCAGCACGGGGTCACGACCGTGGGCCGCGAATACTGGTCCGGGAAGAGCCAGAGCATTGTATCCGACACCCCGTCGGAAGCTCGCCTCTGCCCCGCTTTGTGGGGCGAATTCGTCGTCGCCAGACCTGACAAGACGCTCCGGTTCCTCAAGCCCGTCGGCGCTACCACCATGTCCGGCCTCCTGGATGAAGCCGTCGACGACACGGACATTCTCGAAGAGCTCGGGGAGTGAGTGGACCAAGCTGACTGCGCCGGCCCGTTCCATCATCGGCGTGCAGCGAGAGCGCGATGTCCGCAAGCTGTTTGGCGCCAATCATTTCGATGGCGCCGGCGACTGGATCGGTATCGACGGGCAGTCGAGGATCGAGCTCGGCCTGGTTCGAATCGTCGGCAGAAGGTGAGCACAGTGGCAGTCCGCGAGGGGGGACAACCAGGGCGGTTTTGCTCTAAGACGTAGTGCATGTAGATAAAGCACCTTGTGGCGGGCTGATGCCCCATGGCCAAATGTGACCCGGCGGAAGCTCTCCCGGGACGGCAGCGGAGCCGCTGAGAACAAATGGTCCTGCACTCGGGCAGGGAATAGCTTGACGCCACCGTGGACACACACCTACAGTGTGCGGTCGACAACGGAAGACGTGAGCAAGTGACATACGAACATGGACATCCCCGCACAACTGAGTCGTGAGCTTGGACTGCGTCCGCGGCAGGTCGAGGAGACGTTGGCGCTGTTGAATGAGGGGGCAACGGTGCCCTTCATCGCCCGATATCGCAAGGAACGAACGGGCAGCCTCGACGAGACGCAGATCCGGCAGCTGTCGCAGAAGTGGAGCTACTACCGCGAGCTGGACGAGCGGCGGAAGACGGTCCTGGCGAGCATCAGGGAGCAGGGGAAGCTCACACCGGAGTTGAGACGTGCGATCGACAACGCGCTGGCCAAGACGGAGCTCGAAGACCTGTACCTGCCGTACAAACCGAAGCGCACCACGCGCGGCAGCAAGGCGCGGGAGGCAGGCCTGGGACCATTGGCTCACTGGATCCACGCTTGCGCGGATCCGCGTTGCGATCTCCGCACAAAGGCGCGAGAGTTCGTCAAGCCAGACAGGCTCGTCGAGACGGTAGAGCAGGCCTTGGACGGCGCGTCCGATGTGCTCGCGGAGGAGTTGGCGGACAACGCCGAAGTCCGGCTGCGGCTTCGCGAGCTGGCAGCCAACGACGGCGCGATCGTGAGCGCGCCGACCAAGGAGTTCGCGGGACGGAAGACGAAGTTCTCCATGTACTACGATTTCCGGGAATCGGTTCGGCGTCTGCCCTCGCACCGGATTCTGGCGATGCTGCGCGGAGAGCGCGAGAAGGTCCTGAAGCTGACGCTGGACGTCCCGTTGGCACGAGCGCAACATGGCATCGAGGGGATGTTCATCAGGCAGCGCAATCCGGCAACGTTCGCGTTCCTGCAGGACGTGGTGGCGGACAGCCTGAAACGCCTGTTGCTCCCGGCCACGGAGACGGAAATCCGGCGACTGTTGCGGGAACGCGCCGACGCAGAAGCGTGTCGGGTCTTTGCCGAGAATCTGGAAGCGCTGCTACTCGCCGCTCCGGCCGGACACAAGAGCGTCCTGGGCATCGATCCCGGGTTCCGGACTGGATGTAAGGTCGCGGCACTCGACGCTACCGGGCAATTCCTCGAATACAACGCGATCTTCCCGCACCCACCCCAGAAGGAGACAACCGAAGCCCGCTCACACCTTCTGCGGATGGCGCAGGAGCATGGTGTAGAGCTTGTCGCGGTCGGCAACGGCACGGCCGGACGCGAGACGGAGCAGTTCATCAAAACCGCACTTGCGGACATCGCACCGGACACGCGCCCGCCGGTCGTGATGGTGAGCGAGGCGGGGGCCAGTGTCTACAGCGCGTCCGAGACCGCAGCACGGGAGTTCCCCGATCTGGACGTGACGGTCCGCGGAGCCATCTCCATCGGGCGCCGGCTTCAGGACCCGTTGTCGGAGCTGGTCAAGATCGATCCGTGCGCGATCGGCGTCGGCCAATACCAACACGACGTGAACCAGACACAACTCAAGACCGCGCTCGACGCGGTTGTGGAGAGCTGCGTAAACCGCGTGGGTGTGGACGTGAATGTGGCGTCCGCCGAACTGCTCCGGCACGTGTCCGGCCTGAACGCGACCTTGGCTGACAACGTCGTCACCTACCGTTCCGAACACGGCTCGTTCCACAATCGCCGGGATCTTCTGAAGGTCCCGCGGCTTGGCGCCAAAGCCTTCGAGCAAGCTGCCGGTTTTCTCCGCATTCCCAACGGCGACAACCCCCTCGACAACTCCGCCGTCCATCCAGAGCGGTACGACACTGTGTCCAGGATCGCCCGAACACTCGGTGTATCCGTGAGCGAGCTGGTAGGAAACGAGCGTCTTTTGAACACCGTTCGGCCCGAGACGTTCGTCTCCGACGACCTAGGTCTGCCGACACTGAACGACATCCTGGCCGAGCTCAAGAAGCCGGGCCGCGACCCGCGCGACACCTTCGAGTATGCGCAATTCGCAGAAGGCGTTACTGAGATCAGCGACTTGACGGAGGGCATGCGCCTGCAGGGAACGGTCACCAACGTGGCCAATTTCGGCGCCTTCGTGGACGTCGGCGTGCACCAGGATGGTCTGGTCCACATATCGGAGATGGCAGACCATTTCGTCAGCGATCCTCGGGATATCGTGAAGGTCGGACAAGTGGTGAGCGTGACCGTGTTGACCGTCGATCGCGAACTCAAACGCATCAGTCTGCGGCTCGAGACCCAGCGCTGCCTGCGAAGACGTTGAAATTGCTCCAGCCATCGGCCGTGATCTCGTGCTCGCCGGTCTTGTCCAGCACGGTCTTCCCGTCGCGTTTTAGCACAAAGCGCTGTTTGCCCAACGCAAACGGCATGTCCAGGTGATGCACGCCTGCAGCCACGTCGAACGTCTGCGAGGTCTCGCCGGAATGGACCGTGAGCTTTGCCGGTGACGTCAACAGGCACATGACGAACACGCTGTCGACCAGGGCATCAGCGCGAGCGGGACGGCCCAACGCCTCCTCTCCGGGCTTGATACGGCCCTGGACCGACTTGGGATGGAGGCGGTAGGCGTAGTGCATCTCGTCGCGTTCGATGGGCGGGGGCGCTCCCCGGTGGTACCAGTCGATGTAGTAGCGCATGGCGGTCAGGAAACCGGTATGGGACAGTTCTCTGCCCCAGTGACCGTTCCACAGATCCGTCTCCTGCGGATCCCCGAACGGGCAGATGTAGCTGGCCTCGCCCCAGTCGTTCCAGGTCACAATTTCGACCCACGTGGCCCGGTGCGTAATGGCCGCCTCCCATTCCTGCGCCATGCCCTCGAACCCACGTGTTTCGTAGACGCGGTAGTTTCCGCCGAAGCCGCGGTAGAAGGGCGTCACCGAGGCCATGTAGATCTTGCCGCTCCCTACCCACTTGTCGGCCAGCAACGCGTTGGCGCGTGCCAATTCCGGCCCGTGGCCCGCCGCACCGAAGTAGAAAAAACCGTCCAGGCCGGGGAAGGTACTGTAAACCTGATCCGCGTGTGTCTGCGAAGGAATCTCGGTGATATTGGGCCGTGGATAGTAGTAGGGTACATAGACCACGGTGCGCCCGCCCTTGCCGTCGGCAAACTCCCGGTTCAGGAAGTCTATGACCTCCTGGCCGTGCCGGTTGTCGGGGCCCTCGCCGCAGAAGGTGGACAGCACCGGCTTGCCATCCCACCTGAACTGGTTGGGGTGGTCGCCGAAGGAGACAATCATGTCTTTCGTTTCCTCCAGCGTCAGGCCGGTCGCGTAGTCGGCGGAGATCATGAGCTGGAAGCCCGTTCCCAGTTGCCGTGCGGCTTCGTAGAGGAGGGTGGTGCGGGCCTTGTAATGCGGTTCCCGCAGGTTCCAGCCCCCGCAGTTGAGCGCGAAACCGTCAATGCCATGGTCCTGTGCCTCGCGCATCTCCGCCATGTAATCGGCCACGGTGGCATTGCCGCCGGCGCGCGGGATGCAGACCATGTAGTGGGCAAAGACTTTCCGGGTCGGGCGCGGGGGGGACTCATCCGCCTCGCTTAGGCCGAGAGACAGCAGGGCGTACAGGCCCGAGGTCAGGGCGGGGCGGCGTGTGGACGAATGCATGTTCTTCTCCACGGGACGAGACCGGCGTCGACTGCTCACGGACTTCTGCCGCGCGGCACCAGGCAGGCGAGAATCGGCTCTTACTATAGTCCCGTCCCGGTCGTGGCTGCAGGGGGGCACAGACCGAGATGCTCCATGCTACCGGCGGACCACGCCGACGCATCCTTCGAACCGGACGGCGTCTTTGGCGAAGATCAGCGGCTTCTCGGAGACGAACACGTAGTCGGTGCCGTGGGAGTGCTTGACCGTGAAGCCCCGGCCGTCGGCAATGGCCGTCACGACCGGCGGTGGATCGTCTTTCATGCGGGGAAAGACGAGCGTCAGTAGCGACGAGAACGTGTCGGATTCCAGAATCAGTCCGATCTGGGATGTGGGTGTGCTGCCTTGGTAGCGGCCGTTGCCGTCGACTCCGGCCGGCGCACGGGTCTTCAGTTCCGTCTTGATTGCAGCTCCGGGGGGAAGTGCGGCGAACCGGATGTCGGTCTGGCGTCCCGCATGCCCGTTGACAAGCACGTCGCGTGCACCGACCCCAACCGAGAACTGCTTGTCCTGTTGCGGACGCAGCGTGTCGGCATCGGGTAAACCCCCGTTGTCGTCCATGTCCAGGACGGCATCCAGCAGACCCTCCACGGGATCGGCACCGTCTTTCGGTTTCCTGCCTACCAGCAGAGCGGCTCCGCTACCGAGTTTGACCGGCTCGGCTGTCAGCCACAGACGCCACGTGGCAGCCGCAGGCTTGTCCAGGCTGTCGTGGATGACGAAGTACTCCGGAGCATCGGGAGAGGCGGGCGGACGTTTGACCAGGACAATCTGGCGCAGCCACGTGCCTTGCCGTCCTGCCAGGTAGTCGAACTCGTTCCCCGTCTCCATCGCCTTCACGACCATGTTGCCCTTGGCGGCTGCCGAGGTGAGGAGCGACTGGTCCTCGGCCGGCGCGCACCCAGTGTACCCGAAGTCGTCGGCAACGGGACAGCCCTTCCCCCAGATCGTGATGGCGCCCTGGTCCCGGTCGTAGTGTCGCACGGGCGATGCCCCGACGCCGGCGATCATGTAGAGCATCATCTCGTCGTCAGTCCCGTATTGGCTGCGGAGCACGCCCCCCGCACCACGGAACCACTCGGAGCCCCAATCAGGCGCTTTGGCCGGCAGTGTCGGGTCGCTGAGCACGCGACGGTAACCGGCAAGCGACGGAGCAGCCCCACCCACGCCGGGTTGCAGCGGATCGCCCTGCTGCTTCTGCATCCACTGCATGGCAGCGGAGAAGTCGGGGTCGTTCTCCCGGTAGACGCCGGCCAGTATCCCGAAGATCCCGGACGGCTCGAACTTGTACGTATTGCCGATGGGCGGCAAGTGACGCCAGCCGAGGATGCGCGGATCGCGCGGCGTCGAGATCTTGGCGAACCACTCTCCCGTCAGCTTGATGGCCGGGCCGTAGACGTCGTTGCCGAGCCCCGTACGCTCCGCCATGATCGTCGCGGCCAGCACATCGTCGTAGGACGACATGGCGTAGTGGGGCGCCTCGACCGTGTTGCCGCACCAACGGCCTTGATCGTCGACCCACTTATCCAGCAGTTCCCGGCGCATATAGCCCATGCCGCGGCTCATCCACGCCTGGTGCTCCGGATGATCGGGGAGAATGGCTGCGAGAGCGCATTGAAGTGACGCCACGGTAGTGTGCATGTTGACAAACATGGCACCGTAGCCGCGCTCCCTGGACCAGTAGGCCGGGCTGTTGAACAGGTAACCGAGGAACGCGAGTTGCCCGCGCAGGCGACACCGGTCGATCTCTGAGAGCCGGTCGCTGGAGAGGACGGCATCGACCAAGTTCACCACTGCGACGATGCTCTTGCGATGGTGAGGTGCCACGCCGACGCTCACGTTGTCGTTGGACAGGCGGACGAACCCGTTGAGGTAGCTCTGGATCATTTTGGTCGCCGCAGCGATGAGCTGGTCGGCCAGCCCGTCGTCGTTCGTCGCCAGGTATGGAGGGATGACATCGTCCAGATTATGAACACTGATCGGCAGGCGGCGCAAGCGGGCGAGTTCCTTGTTGCTCACCTGGAACGCCTGGCGAAGCGCCGCCAACTGCCGCGGGCTGACAAGCAGGCACGGGTGCTCGCGTGCATTGTCGGCCGTGTCCCATTCCAGGACCATGTCCTTGACCCGGTTCAACGGAAAGTCGCTGTGCTTGATCAGATACTGCTGCGGCAACGGTGCCCGGTGCAGTCGGTCCGCGGGCACGCCATCAAGGAGATAGGGCGCTCCTTTCAGCTTGTCCAGAAGCGCCTTCACTTCCGGCCTCTCCTCGTCGACGATCGCCTCGGCCAGGGGATCACCCGTCGTCGTGAGCGGCGCTCTGCCGTGCAGGTCGGCCATCATCGTTGCTGTCGGCAGCGATCCGAGGAAGTACTCGCGGTCGCCGCGTTTGATCTCGAAATCAACCACGATACCGCCCTCTTTGACTCGCCGGACATCGGCATTCGGACGGGCGCGCTCGCCACTGGGCGTTGACGGCTCCACCCAGCACGGAGAGTCTCCCGTGCCCATGAAAAAGGAGTCATCGGCGTCCGGATCGATCAGGGAGAACCACGTGCCGCGGTTCATCGAGAACTGCCAGTGGACCCACGGTTCGAGCAGAAACAGCGTCCCTGCTTTGTCCGGTGACGTCCGGGCCGCAACCAGTTGCCCCAACCGAGTACGACCGCCTCGGAAGTCGAACTGCCCGGCCGACCGGTGGAGAAACCAGTCAGGATCGAGGCCGGCGTTGAGAACGAGAGTGAAGCGGCCCGCCGCCGGTTTGCACGCGACGTGTTCGCGGACCTTGAACAGCGGCTCGCCGGCCTGCAATTCCACCGTGAGAGACCAGCTTCCGCCGTCCTCGAAGTGCGCCTGTGCCACAGCGACGGCCAATACTGGTCCCCGTTCCCTGATGCTCACGTCGTAGGAAGCGATGGTGCGGTCGGCCGCGAACCGTGACGTCCCCGCCCAGTTGCCCGACGCGAGTCGCCACGCCGCGATCGGGCCGTCACCATCGGAAAGCGCTTTGCGCAGCCTCACACCCGTGCGACCGTTGACCAGCTCAACGGTGTCGGCGGTCTCGGTGACAGACAAGTCCGTCTGCCGAGCGGCTGCCCCCTGTTCGAATCGGTACGTGCTCTCCCCAAAAGGCGGCACGGATGCCAGGAAACTCACGGACCCTCCGTCCGCGCTCAACTGCCACGGCACTTCTTTGCCTTCCCCGTCGACCAGCCTGGCGCCACGCCCCAGAGCCGCTGACTCCTCCGACGTGACGGCATACGTCACTCGCTCGGACTGCCACGCCCTGTCCACATAGTCACGAAGCGTGTATTGCGGCAACGCCGCTGCGTGGGCCGCAACGGGCAGCAACAAGATCGCCCACAACCGTGATGTTCTGGTCATGCTACCCGTGGCTTCCGCTTTACGCACTATCGACGCTGTGAGCAACTCCGGACATTCGCCAACTGTCTGCTGTACAACGTAGCCGGCCGACTGCCGCCAACCAAATTTCCGCGCGACATCGCAGTCTACCGCCACGATACATCGCGACAGTCGTGTTCGTCAGGTGTATGTTGCAGACGCATGTGTCCATGGTCCGGAACAGGCCACACGTCAGCAGCAAACCAGGAGGACAGGAAGTGTCGCGCATTATCTCTTGCAGAACATCGGTCTACGGCAAACCTGAAGACGCATTCCGACTTGCGCCGGACGCCGGCATCACATGTGTCGAGCTGTGCGGCGTAGGGCCCGACGGGTTCGCCGACGCGAAAGCGGAAGCGGCACGGCACGGCGTGGACATCGGCACGATCGGCGCGAACGTCAACCTGTCCGACGCCGACAACATTGCCGCGTTCGGCAACATGATGCAGAAAGCAGCGGACGCAGGGATCGTGAAGCTCTTCACCAGCGTGGGCGGCAAGCTGGACGACGACGGCCGTGACGCGCTGATCGAGAAACTACAGGGCGTCTGCGCGCAAGCCGAGCAACTCGGCCTCCTGATCTGCATGGAGACGCACCCGCCCTTCGGGAAAAACGGCGCGGATGCAGTGACCACCATCCGTGAGGTGGGGTCGAAGGCACTGAGGATGAACTTCGATACGGCCAACGTCTACTACTACAACGAGAGCATCAACGGCGTGGACGAACTCACCAAGGCCATCGATGTTGTCGAGACATTACACCTGAAGGACACGGACGGCGGCTTCCACTCCGCCAACTTCCCCGTGCTGGGACAGGGGATCGTCGATTTCCCGAACACGTTCCGTCTCTGTGACGACGCCGGCATCCCGGGTCCTTTCACGCTCGAGCTCGAAGGTCCCCTGACCTCCGGGAAGAGCCTGGACGAGCGCCAGGCAGCCGTCAAGGCTTGCATGGCCTACCTGGCCGACATCGGCGCGATCTGATCCCGCTGTCGCCAGACGGCGACGCATCCCCCAATGGAAACGGCAAGGAGCAGGAAGCATGATTCGTTTGCTATGTGTCGGGCTGGGCGGAATGGGACGACATGACTGGTCGTCCGCTGCTGCCAGTGGCGAGTTCGAGCTGGTCGCGGGAGTCGATGTCGACGCAGAGAGCCGGGAGTTCTTCGAGGAGAAGACTGGCGCTCCGACGTTTGACGATTTCGAGACCGCGTTGGCGACCGTTCCTGCGGACGCCGCACTCATTGCCACCCCGGATCACTTCCATGCCCCGTTCAGTATCCGTGCCATGGAGAAGGGGCTGGACGTGATCTGTGAGAAGCCAATGGCAGAGACACTGGACGACGCCAAGCGCATGCACGACACCGCCGAACGGCTCGGCCGCATGCTCATGGTGCATCAGCAACTCCGCTGGACGCCCTACTTCCACCACGCACGCCAGTTAATCGAGCAGGACGCGATCGGTACGCCTCAATCCATCGAGTTCGATCTGTTCATCTTCGCGGACACCTGCTTTCGCGGATACCGCAGCAAATTGCCACAGTTGATGTTGCAGGACCTGGCGATCCATCACTTCGACCTCGTTCGTTACCTGGCCGGGAACGAATGCAGGGGCGTCTACGCCCGCTCGTGGAAATCGAACGAAGAGCAGAAGCAAGTGCCGGCAACAACGAACGTGTACGCGATTCTCGATCTGGACGGTCCGGTGACCGCGTGCTACCGGTCCAAGATGCGTTGTCTCATGAAAGACGAGCACACCGGCTACAACTGCCGGGCCCAGGTCACCGGCAGCAAGGGCACACTGCGGATCGGCCCCGAGCGGCTCGAACTACAGACATTCGAGGCGTTTGCCGCCAAGGAGGAACCGACGCTCATCACGCCGGTCGCCCCCGCCCGATCCGTCTGGCAGTCCTTCGGCGATGCAATGAACACCCGCACGCCCACACTCACGTCCAGCGGCGAAAACCTCAACTCCCTGGCCGTGCTCTTCGCCGCCATCGAATCCGTCGAGACAGGCAAGCGCGTCGCCGTCAATGGGATCGGGTAGGCTGGGAACCGATCCGTCAGGAGCCATGATGAAGGGCCACTCTCGTTCTGTTTTGTCCATGGCGGCAACTGGCTTTGCCGCCATGACGGCCGCCTTGAGCGCGTCGGCAGATGGTATTGATTTCGAGACAGATACGTACGCCGTTGTCCGGGACTGGCCCGGGAGCGCGGTCACCCGCTTCTCTGTCGCAGCGCGCGTGAAGGTCCCGGCCATCACCGAATCGCAGGTCATCCTGAATCGCGGCCAAGCCGGGAAGCTGCTCACCTTCTACGTGTACAAAGGTGTGGTCCGCATGTTGGTGGAGTACAAACCGGGCGAGTACACGCACGCCGATGCACCGTTGCCAAAGCTGAACACGTGGACGCATTACCTTGGCACATACGACGGGAAGGCGATCCGCATCTACATGGACGGCAAGCTGCGGAGCTCGCAACCGGCGGTCGGGCGCATCCGAGCCGCAGAGGATCCGCTCTACATCGGTGCTCTGGCTCCGGGAGTGCGCTCATTCAGCGGCGCGCTGGACCACGTCGCCGTGTGGAATGATGTGCTGACCGACGGCGACGCGGCGAAACTCGCCGACGGCGCATCCCCCGCAACCGTTCGGCCGGAGGCACTGGCGGGCCACTGGCATGCAGGTTCCCTCAACGGGGACACATGGACCAACACAGCACGCAAGGAGTACAGCGCGACCATGAAGCACGACGGCAAGGACGCTGCGAAGTCCGCAGAGGCCGAAGCAGCCCGCTCCGGCTTGGCATACCTGGGCGTCAAAGACGACGGCTATCGCGGCGTGTGGTACATGAACCAACCGTCGCACGACGAATACGTCTACAAGTACAGCGGCGGCCTGGGAACATATTGCGCCAAACACAAACCGTTTGGCGTGTACGCACCGGCCGTGGACAAGACGTTCTTCTGCTATGGCGGGTCGACGAAGGAGAACAGTCGGCAACTCATTCACATGGTGTCCTACTACGACCACAGGACCGGCACGGTTCCACGACCGACCGCGTTGCTCGACAAGCAAACCGACGACGCCCACGACAATCCGGTCATCTCCCTCGATGACGAGGGCTACATCTGGATTTTCTCCACCTCGCACGGCACGGGACGTCCGTCGTACATCCACCGCAGCAGCAAGCCGTACGACATCGACTCATTCGAGTTGATCCCTTCCACGCGCGTGCTCGACAGTGGCGCAACGCAGGCCATGACGAACTTCTCCTACATGCAGGCTTGGCATGTGCCGGGGAAGGGGTTCATCTGTTTCTTCACCCGCTACGGGTATCCGGCGGCGCGTACGACATGTTGCATGACCAGTCCGGACGGCGTGACATGGTCGAAGTGGCAACGTTTGGGGGCCATCGAGCAGGGCCACTACCAGGTCAGCGGCGTCTGTCCGTCCAAGGCGGGGACGGCCTTCAACTACCATCCCGCCCAAAAGGGCCTCAACTGGCGCACCAATCTGTACTACCTCGAGACGCCGGATTTCGGCAAGACCTGGCAGACCGTGGCCGGCAAGCCGTTGACTCTCCCGTTGACCACGCCGGAAAACGACGCCCTCGTCCACGATTACGCGGCCGAGAAGCTGAACGTCTACATGAAAGACATCCGCTTCGACGACAACGGGAACCCGGTCATCCTGTACATCACGAGCAAGGGCTACCAGTCCGGCCCCGGGAACGACCCGCGCACATGGACCACGGCCCGCTGGACAGGCACGGCGTGGGACATCCGCCCGGCCATGACGTCGGACAACAACTACGACATGGGATCGCTATACATCGAGCCCGACGGCACGTGGCGGATCATTGCTCCGACCGAGACCGGGCCGCAGCCCTACAATCCCGGCGGGGAGATCGCGATGTGGACAAGCACGGACAAAGGCGCCACGTGGACGAAGGTCAAGCAACTCACCGTCGGCAGCGAACGTAACCACACCTACGCGCGTCGACCGGTCAACGCGCACCCCGGCTTCTACGCTTTGTGGGCCGACGGTCACGGTCGGCAGCCATCCGAATCCACCCTCTACTTCAGCGACCGCGACGGCAACGTCCGCGTCTTGCCTGCGAGGATAAATGCGGACTCCGCAACACCCAAGCTGCTACAGCCGTGAGACAGGCGCTCAGATGAACAGGACCGTGCCGCTGTCCTTGGCCAGGGCCGCGAAGCTCGCAACGCCGGCGACGTCGTCGACCTCGATAAGTTCGGACTGCTGCAACCCCATCACGTTCATGGCCATGTCGCAGGCGATGAAGCGGACACCGAGCTCGCGAGCTTCATTCATCAGCTCGGGCAGGGAAACCACGTTCTGGCGATTCATCACGTACTTCATCATGGTGGTGCCCATGCCCATCATGTGCATCTTGGACAGGGCGAGTTTGCGGGGGCCGCGGGGCATCATCCATCCGAACATGCGGCTGAGCAGATCCTTGGCCACACTCGGGGGATTCTCCTTGCGCAGCACGTTCAGGCCCCAGAAGGTGAAGAACATGCTGACTTGCGTGCCGAGCGTGGAGAGTCCGGTTGCGATGATGAACGCAGCCAGGACCTTGTCCAGGTCGTTACTGAACACGACGATGGCGGCCGTTTCCGGTTGCCCGGTTGCCTTGGCAGTGGGTGTGGACATCGCGGACTCTCCTCCTTTGCGAACGACCGCTTCGATCGTGTCGCCAGATTGATTGACGGACAGAAGCTCATTCCCCGTTGCATGGCACCATGATTCCAAGTCGGGACGGAACGCGCGACCAGCACTGAGAAGCACTGCGTCACCAACGGCGAGAGCAGACAGTTCCTGACGCAGGCGTACGATGGGCCCGGGACACTGGAGCGCCCCGAGATCGATCCGAGCCACCGGTTCGGGCATGGCCGAGGGCGCAGACGGGGAACTGGGAACAATCTTCCTCACGACGGGGTCGGGATGGTACAGTTTCCACGTGAGCCAACTGCCGCTCAGGTTGGCGGCGTCAAACCCGTTCTGCTTGAGGATTCTCTCGGCAAGGTATCCCCGAAGTCCGACCTTGCAGTAGACTATGATCTTTCGGTCTCTGGGGAGCTCGCCAAGGCGGTCACGAAGTTGCCCGAGAGGGATGAACGCCGCCCCGTTGATGTGCCCGAGCTCATACTCCGCCGGCTCGCGTACGTCGAGAAGCAGGGCTCCCTCGGGGATACTGTCGCAGTGGACCAGATCCGTGTCGCCGCGCAGGACGTTGGCAGCCACCATCCCCGCGAAGTTCACGGGGTCCTTGGCTGAGCTGTAAGGCGGGGCGTAGGCAAGCTCGAGTTCCTCCAAATCGTAGACCGTCATGCCGCCGCGCATGGCCGTCGCAATCACATCGACACGCTTGTCCACGCCCCTCTCGCCAACGACCTGTGCACCGAGGATCCTGCCGTCCGCATCGAACAAGAGCTTGATCGCCAGAGGGGCGGCCCCCGGGTAGTATGTCGCGTTCGACGCCGGGTGGATATAGATCTTCTCGTAAGCGGCGTCCGCTGCTTTCAGCCGACGTTCGGTCATTCCCACGCTTGCGGCCGTGACATCGAACACTTTGACAACAGACGTACCCAACGTGCCGCGGTACACGGAATCCCGCCCCGTCACGTTGTCGGCCGCGATGCGCCCCTGGCGATTGGCCGGCCCGGCCAGAGGAATCTGCGTTGGGCTCCCCTCCACGAAGTCCGTCACCGACACAACATCGCCAACGGCGTAGATGTCGGGGTCGGACGTACGCATGTGGTCGTCGACCGCGATGCCCTTTCTATCCGTCAGCTCCAGCCCCGCGCCGCCTGCCAGCGCGGAGTTTGGGCGCACGCCGATCGCCATGATGACGAGATCGGCCGCCAGTTCGGTGTCGTCGTCCAAGCTGACAGCGAGAGGAGCAGAGCCTGGCGCGCCGGCTGTCACGCGGCGGATGGCGACGACCTTTCGCCCGAGGCGAACATCCACACCGTTGCGCTGCAGCTCGTCGGTGAGAAGCTGAGACATTTCTGCATCCAACGTCGGCAAGACCTGCGGCAGCAACTCCACGAGTCTCACGTCGAGCCCACGTTCACGCAGGTTCTCGACGACCTCCAAACCGATGAAGCCCGCGCCGACGACAACGGCCCGCCTGGCTCCCTGATCGACCCGGGACTTGATCCGATCCATGTCCGGGATCGTCCATAGCTGCATCACATCCGGATCGTCCGCCCCCGGAATCGCCGGGCGGACCGGGGTGGACCCCGTTGCCAGGATGAGTTTGTCGTAGGTATCGGTGTACTCCTCGCCCGTGCGGACATTGCGCACGGCCACCGACTTCCCTGCCCTGTCGATGCTGATCACCTCCTGAAGCGTCCGCACGTCGATGTTGACTCGAGCTTTGAACTTCTCCGGCGTCATCACCATCAAGCTGCTGCGTTCCGCGATCACGTTGCCCACGTGATAGGGCAGTCCGCAGTTGGCAAACGATACGAATTCGCCGCGCTCGAACATCACAATGTCGGCCTGTTCATCGAGCCGTCGCGCTCGAGCCGCGGCACTCGCGCCACCGGCAACGCCACCAACAATCAAGAGTTTCATATGTCTATTCCTTCGGCCTTCCCAAGTATCTCGTAAGGTGGTTTTCCATACAGTGAAACAACTGCAGGAAATGTTGCAGTTGCGTCATTCGCCATCTCGCCAGCCGCGAAAGAGCAAAATCACGTCAGGTCAGTCCCAACTGACACCAACACGGGAGATCGAGTTCCCGTGCCGCCCAGATCCTGTCACGTCGCGCTCGTATTGCTTCCGTCTCTCGCCAGAACAGCCTGCACTATCGCATACAGGTCGCCGCTATGGTAGGGCTTCTGGATGAAAGCCGACGGGCCACGTTTACCGAATCGGGGGGCCACCTCTGACTCGCTGTAGCCGCTGGACAGGATGACGGGGAGATCGGCATCCAGCTTGCGAAGCTCGCGGAGGGCTTTCTCACCGTCCATGTGAGGCATCGTCAGATCCATGAGTACAACGTCGATCTGATCGCGGTGTTCCCTGTACATGCTCAATGCCTCCTCACCATCCGCGGCGGACAGGATCTGGTAACCGGCCCGTTCCAGGATCCGCCCAACCAGCCGCCGGATAGCGTCCTCATCGTCCACCACCAGGACGGTGCAGGCGCCCTCGATGCGTTGGGGCGATTGGGCCGGAGAGGGCGCTGCCGGAGCGGTTTCGGGCACGTCCGCGGGTGCCTGTTCAGACTTCGGGAGGAGTATCCTGAACGTGGTTCCCCGGCCCACCTCGGAGTCCGCGTGGATCGCGCCGCCATGGCCACGAACGATCCCCAGGACGGACGCCAGGCCGAGGCCCCGTCCCGTGAACTTGGTGCTGAAGAACGGGTCGAAGATCCTGCCCCCGGTCCTGGGGTCCATCCCGCAGCCGTTGTCCGTGACATCGAGGAACACGTACTCGCCGGGCAGAAGCTGGTTGCCCTCATACCCCTCGAGGACTCTCGCGTTGCCGACCGTGGCGATGCCCGTCTCAACGGTGACGACGCCGTCCGCCTCGCCGATTGCTTCCACCGCGTTGACGATCAGATTCACCAACGCCTGCTGCAGCTGGGCGGCGTCAGCGTCGACCAACGGCAGCTTGGGCGCCAGACTGTACCGGACCGGGACCTTGCCGGCGGCCAGCGAATCAAACAGAGCCGTCCGTCCTCTGATCATACTTGACAGATCCACCGACTTGACGGACACCGCTCCTCGGCCCGAGTAGTCGAGCATCTGTTTCGTCAGTCCCGCGGCTCTCTTGGCCACCCGAATCGTCTCCTGCAGATCCTTGTGCGCCGACGAAGCGGGGGGGACATCCCTCAGGGCGAACTCCGAGCCACTGATGATCACTTGGAGCATGTTGTTGAAATCGTGGGCGACGCCGCCGGCCAAGACGCGGAGGCTCTCCAGCTTCTGTGCTTGCTGCATCTGGGTCTCGAGCCGTCGGCGCTCTTCCTCGGCCCGCCAACGCTCCGTCATGTCCACAACCGTCCCGCGGATTCCTACGGGCTGGCTGTCCCGCATGACGGGAGCCGCGTAGACAACGACCGGGAACGCTCCCCCGTCCGTGCGTCGTCCCGTGTACTCCCGTCCCTGTCTGTCCTGTTTGCCGGCCAGGATCTCACCAAAATCGGTCGCCACCTTCTGCCGGTCTTCCGGCACAAACATGTCGCCCACCGCCAGTCCCGCCTCGACGTCCTGTTGCGTGAAGCCGAAGATATCGAAAGCCTGGCGGTTGACGAACGTGATATTCTCGGACTCGTCGGTCTCGAAAATCGCCTCGGGCAGCATCTCCGCCATCTCGCGGAATTTCTCTTCGCTGGCGCGAAGTTCCTGCTGAGTGCGTCTGTGCTCCGCGATCTCGTGCTGCAAGTTCTCGTTGGCGCCCTGGAGGTCGTCGGTGCGCTCACGGACGAGATCCTCCAGTTTGTCCCGGTGCCGCTGCAGGGCTTCCTCGATGCGTTTCCGTTCGGTGATGTCCGTGAACGTAGCGACCGCTCCCGTGATTCCGCCCTTCTCGTCGCGGATCGGGGCCGCGCCAATGAGGATATCGTAAGTACTCCCATCGGTACGCACCATCCGGGCATCCGCGTTGAACACCGCCTGGCCGCGCAACGCCTCGGCCAGCACCCATTTGTCCGGATCGATCGGCTTACCGGTGTGCGGGTCGAACGCCCTGCCCCAGAGGTTGGGACTGCCCCCCAGCGTCGTCTCCTCCAAGTCGAGGTGGGCCATACGTCGCGCCGTGGCGTTGCTGAACGTGATCCGTCCCGTAGCGTCACAGACGATGATCGCATCCGTCGCCTGGCGGAGGATCATCCGCAAGAGCGACGACTGCCTGGCAAGGTCCAGCTCGCCTCTTCGCCGCTCGTCAACAGCGGCGGCCAGAGCCAGCACGGTCACAGCAAGGACCGACACGAAGCCCTGCACCATCAGCAGGGAATCGTTGAGCGAGGCCCGGGCGAACGGCCCGATCCCTTTGACCGTCCCCAGGATTGCCAGCACAGCGACGATCAACGTCACCGTCACCGCATGCCGTTGCCCGAACCGGAACGCCGTCCAGAGCAGAATCGGGATGATCAAGTAGGGCAACGATGTGATAATGTCCGAAGAAAGCCACGTCCCGAAGAGAAGTTGTCCGACGATCACGAGGAGTGCGATCAGCACCGCGCCCTCGACAAAGCGAGGCAGGGACCAATGAAACCGGAAGCCGCGCCATACAAGGAACAGAGGGGCCACGATGAGCACGCCGCCCACGTCTCCCATCCACCACGTGATCCAGACAGTCTTGTAGGATTCCCACGGAATCATCTCCGAGTAGCAGACGCAGAACGGGCCGACCAGCGCGCCGACCAACCCCATGAACAGCGCTACGGCGACGAACTTGAAGACGTCGCGGGCCCGCCCGAAGAGGTCCCGGGGGTCAGCGATACGCTTCACGGCCAACAGGCCGACCATGGCCTCCAACGTGCTGCCGACCGCGATGGCCGCCGGGAAGAACAGAGCGGACCAGTCGTGAGGTCGGAAGCCGTTGGCAAGGTACGTGTCCAAATGAGACAGAAACGCGCCGATCAGTATCCCCGGCCAGACATGCGGCCCCAATGCAAGAACGGCCGCAAAGGCCACGCCCGAGGCGGGCCAGACGGGAGACACGTTGCTGCCTTCGAATCGCAATACCAATCCCAGCCGCCCGGCATAGTAGTACGCCGCGGCAAGTGCGATAACCGCAACCAACCGGGAGCGGAGAACTGTCTTGGCAGTCAGGTGCAGCGTCATGTCATACAGTCAGAATGTCGGGGTCCATCGTGCCATCGAGCACGCACCGTATCGTGCGCGCCAGATCACCACGGTCAAACGGCTTCTGAATCAGAATCTCGGTGCGGTCCTGCAGGCCGTGTTCGGCCAGCTTGTCGGCCGTGTAACCGGACATGAAGACGACTTTCAGGTCCGGCATGTCCAGGCGTGCCCTGTCTGCCAGGGCCTTGCCATCGACATCAGGAAGAATAACGTCGGTAAGCAGGAGGTCCAACTCCGAACCACGTTCACGCACGACCTCGACTCCCTCGCCAAAACTTCCGCCCTGGTAGACCTTGTAACCCAGTCCCTCCAACATCCGCACGGCAACGTCCCTGACGGATGGGTCGTCTTCCACTACCAGCAGTGTCTCCGTTCCGCGAGGCACATCGCCCTCGTCATCCAGACTGTCATCCGGCAGGGGTACGTCGTCGCCCAGTCGCGGGAAGACGACGAGAAAAGCCGTTCCCTCGCCTGGAACGCTCTCCAATGAGATGTGCCCACTGTGCTGCTTCACGATCCCATATACTGTGGATAAGCCCAAGCCGGTGCCTCGGCCACGCGACTTGGTGGTGAAGAACGGCTCAAAGACGCGCCGTCGCACGTCCTCCGTCATTCCGTCCCCGGTGTCGCAGATCCGCAACATCACGTAATCGCCAGGCACCACATCGCCGGCGTCGACAAAGCGCACCTGGTCGTCCATGCTCAGCGACACGTTCTCCGTCTTGATCGTGAGCGTCCCCCCTTTGGGCATCGCATCGCGGGCGTTGACCGCAAGGTTGACGATGATCTGCTCGGTCTGGGCGGGGTCAACTTCAACGTTCCCGATCGCCTCGTCAGGCTCGAATACCAACTTGATGTTCTCCCCGATGATCCGTCGCAGCATCTTCTGAACACCCTCCACGACCTTGTTGAGATCCGTGACCTTGGGGGCAAGAACCTGGCGTCGCGAGAACGCGAGCAGTTGTCGCGTGAGATCCCGAGCCCGTTGCGTGGCCGTCATGATCTCGTCGATGTCCTCCACTGCGGGGAAGGTGGGGGGGAGAGACTCCTTGGCGAACCGCGCGCAGTTGCTGATGACCATCAGCAGGTTGTTGAAATCGTGCGCCACCCCGCCAGCCAGTTGACCGACGGCCTCCATTCTGCCAGCCTGCTGGAGGCGTTCCTGCAGTGCGAGCTCCTGCGTCACGTCGCGCTGGACGGCCACGAAGTTGATGGTAGCCCCGGTGCTATCGTGCACGGGCGAGATGGTCGACTCCACCTGGTATACGCCTCCGTCTGCCCTTCGATTCGTCATCCGGCCCTGCCACACTTGGCCAGCCCTCAGCGTGGCCCACATCTGTTTGAAAAAAGCATGTTCATGCTCGCCGCTTTTCAGGAAACCGGGAGTCTTGCCGATGACGTCCGACTTGGAGTAGCCCGACACGACTTCGAATGCGGGGTTCACATACTCGATCACGCCGTCGGCGTCGGTGATGATGATACTCTCGGCTGCCTGTTCGACCGCTGTCCCCAGCCGCAGATGGACGCCTTCGCGGCGCTTCTGCTCGGTGACGTTGGAGATCATCAGGAGGTCACCGATGATGGTGTCCTGATCGTCCTTCACGGCTGTGGCACGTACCAGCCCGATGTGCTCCGAGCCATCCTTGGCGACGAACGTCAGTTCGTACGGCGGCACCTCTCTGCCCATCATGCGTTGAGTGAACATGCGCAGCCCCTTCACCTTGCTCTTCCATGGCAGGTGCGGCAACTGCAGGATGTTCCGCCCGACAAGCTCGTCCGGGTTGTACCCAAGCCACTCAACGACACGCCGGTTGAC
>JGI10211J34971_10001118_pt1 | contig 22340 bp, 23 predicted proteins | sample Etolagsediment_FD_34971 | JGI IMG/M metagenome (IMG submission 34971)
TCTTTTAAAAAATTGCTAAAAAATATACGTTCTCCTGTTAATAATTCTAAAGCATCTATTTCAATATGATAAATACTTGCTTTATATTGTATACATTTATTATCACACTCAAATGTTTTGGTTTTTATATCATATACTTTACTATTTAATAAAGAACATAAAAACGCATATACTTTAATTGTTTTCCCCGATCCTTTCACACCACAGAAAATTAAATTATTTAAGCTATCTAAGTTGGCAAAAGAATATTTTTTCAAATAACTATGAGGAAAATCAATTTCATCTAAATTGGGTTTATCATCGAATATAGATAAATACATATCATGTATAAAAGTAAGGATCTTTATTATAAATATAGTTATGTTTTTATACTATTTATATTTATTTTTATAACAAATATAAATTTTTTATATATTTGATCTTGATTTTGATCTAGAATTTAATGTAATATTTAATGTAATATTTAATGTAATATTTAATGTAATATTTAATGTAAAATTTATTTATTATGATTAATACATAAATTGAATAATGAAAAGAAACAAAAATGGATGAAACAAGAACTAATGGTGATAACGCAGATAATGCAGATATATAATATTTAATAATAATTAATTATTTTATCGNNCCAATTTGAATAATTTTAATAATTTGNGCAAATAATTTATCTTTATATTTTTGCTCATTTAAATTTAAAATATATTCTTGATTTTTAACAAATTGATCAATATCNTCNGCATAATTATCATAATTATTAATTTTTAAATAACAATTATAAATATTAGAAGATATNGTNTCTTTAATATATGTACCATNNTCATCATCATTATTCATTGTTCCATTTAACCAATATTGATATTTTTTTTTAATATTACGTATTGAATAATATCCACATGGAATATTATCAATATATATTTTTTTAAAAATTTTTAAATCATTCTGCATTGATTGTCCATGAAGACATTTCTGTATAAAATCAAAATCTAAATCAAAATCCTCAATTTTTAAATCTTTATATAACATTTCTTGATTTTGGAGATCTTGAATTATATCATTAAAAGAATTGCTTCCATTTTTTGAAGATAATTTAGATAAATTTTGATGTGAATGTTGTTTCATAGTACTTTGAATTATATCATCATTCATTTTCTGAGGTGGTTCCGATATGCAGCGTTGTAATGGATAAGGATTATCTAAAATGAGATCATTTTCCATTGGATATCCAATTGTTGAAGAAAGTATATTTTTACTTTCTAGTAATGAATTAATCATTGCAACTAACTGAATATTTTGTTCTTGTAATTTTAGAACTGTTGTTGAAACATCTACTAATTGAGTTTCCATTAATTTTATTTTTTCATGTAATTCTTCATTATTTTGATTGATTGTTTTCATGATGGTTTTATTAAAATCATTCTGAAGTTTTATAACATCTTCGTAATTTCCCACATGACCTCCCTTTATTTTTTTGATATTATAATTTATGGTATTATTTATAGTTTTTTTTAAAAACTCTTCGAGTTCTTCCCTTTGTTTTTTTTGTTCCATTAATTAAATTAGTTAATTTTATTTTAAATAGTATTAAAGAATTTATTCAATATAAATTTTTTATTTTTAGAAACATAAATAAAAATGTGAAAGTATATAAAAAATAAATATCATTATTAAACTATATAATTATATACCATGAGTTGTAAGTATTGCCACGAAGAAAATCATTCTATTGATAATTGTCCGAATATTATTTGTAAAAAATGTAATAAACAAGGACATCCTCAATGGTTATGTAAAGAAAAAAAGAAAAATAATCAGTATATAAATAAATCAAAAGATAAAGAATTATCTAAGAAATATAATTCTAAAAATATGATTGAAAAATCTAGTTTAGAAAGAAATAATAAAGCGCAAAAGAAACAAGAAGACTTACTAAGAGAAGAAAATAAAATTACATATTATGTAGATTTAGAAAAAAAAAGTTGGGGTACTATTGTGATGAATAATTTGTAAATATTTATTATGAAAATCATAATAAAATTAAAAATATTTATACATTATACATTATAAAATTATACATTATAAAAATTATATAAAAGACCATACTTCATCGTTATGAATATTATTTACGTCACAATCTTTTACTAATAAATATTCACGAGCAACTGTGTTAGCACAAGTTCCACTTTTACAACCGGGAACATTTGCCGCAGTCGTATTTACTTCGGGTTTAGTTAAACCAATACATTTTAATTTACTGGGTGTAGAATTCGTGGTAGAAATAATACGGTTTGAGTTATCCCAGGTCCATTTTTGGTTCGGATTATCACTACATTGGCTCATATATAATTTATTATTTTTATCATCCATAGTTAAACAATTATTATCATATCGACTTTTGATATTATTATTTACATCCAGTTCCCAGTTCTGATAACTCGTAAAGGGAGATATGCTATCCATGTAGCATAAACTGGAAGAAGCATTTGTTCCTTCCGTTCGTGACACAACATAATCTGGATTAAATTTTGATATTTTATTTTCACTATCATTTTGTTTTTCTTTTTTGGGAAAACTTCCTACTTTATTGACTAAGCGTCCTGAAGCTACCAGCTTGGTTCCTGCTGGACCTTGGGGTCCAACTGGTCCTGCCGGTCCAGTAAGAAGGGGACTTTGTTGTGAAATTAGTGTTTTTAGTTGTTCTTTTCCTAATTGTTCAATCATATTTTTTACTTCTGTTTTCTGAATATCATTTAACGGCTCTTTTTCTGCTTTTAATTTATCCTTATCAGTTGTCCAAGCATTTGATTCAAAATGTTCAAAATTTTGTTCATATAATTGATTATTTGGAAACAAAGAGGAACTATTTTGATTTTTATAAATGTTCATTTTCTGATATAAAAAATAAAATAAAAATAGAAAAATTAATAATAATAAAATGCACAGTATTTTATTACTCATATAATAAATAAAGATAAAATTTTAAAAATAATTTTTTTTATTTAATTATGTATTTTTTATAAATAATTATGCATATGTATTATGGTTTATATACACCACCTTCTAATTCAAAATTAGAAATATAATAATTTTCACCAAAACTATTTGCCGCGATCCATACTTTATCATCATCATTTGCTTTAATAAAATTTCCTTTAGCAGTATAAGAAGATTTAGGTGTTCTATTAAAATCTTGATAAACAGTAATTTCTTTACCTATACCATCATACACAATTTTAAAATGGACATCTTGATTCATTGGAAAAGGTAAATCCATAATCCCTTCGTTCCAATAATAATCTGTATTTCGGCAAATGTTTAAAGCACATCGATTAGGCCATAACCAAATACCGGGTTTACGCACTTGCCAATTCCAATCAGGACCATTAATAATCAATATATTTACCCAATTATTATAATTTTGTTTCACATTGATGGTGAAAGAAATAGTCATACTTACATTGGATTTAAAATTTAAATCAATATATCTTCCTACGTATAATCGTTTATTTAATTTGAAAGCTGTTTTAAATGATTCTTCCTTAGTTCTCATTTTTTTACCCATGAATTTTATTTTATTATCTTCTCGAATAATGGGTAAATATGTTTGATATAAATCGTGAGCAAAACGTTCATTAAAATTCATATTCCATAATAGTAAATTTTTAATATAAACCGTACTTCTATTATAAGCTCCTAAAAAGGCATGTGCATCTTTAGGTGTGGGCTTAGACTGAACATAAAAAGTTTTTACTAATTCGCCATTAAAGAAAACTCTGATTTCATTATTACCGAAGCTTATTAAAAAGTGATTTAATGAATACCATTTTTTTTGAAAATTATACCTTAATAAGTTACATGGCCAAACATTTACTTGGGAAAAGTTTCGAGGTGTTTGCATAGCTAAATTTAAATTATATCTATCCAATGTAATTGCTGGTTGTCCTCGAATATATCTCATACTAACTCTTGTTGAACTTGATGAGCTATGTGCTCCACTGTCACCAAATAAACTTTCTACATCACTTACTAAATCTCCAAGCCAACTAAATACGCGGCGTATTGGTTTTCTCCATTTACATCTTCGACTCCATGTACCTCTACGTCTTTCACATGCATCTCTTGATCCACCTCCTTGTCCGAACCATCCGCTATTACTTTTACTTGGTTCTTTTCCACAATAACCATTTACTTTTATTTCACATTTTCCTTGGGTTAATTGAATAATATTTAAATCACTATATCCGGATGAGTACATCCAAAAGGATATACTATAATTCATTTGATTCATATTTAGTTCATTCCATTTTCCTAAATAACCAGTTTCCCCAATACGGTAAAAATTACTTCCATCTAAATTAATTTGACCAATACTTTCTTTAAATCCCCATGAACCAATATAAGGATCATTATTAAAATATAAATCATAAAGTAGTGGTGGTGCTGTAAATGATTTATGTTTAATATCCGATTGAAAGCTAGGTTGGGTCCAATTTAAGCCAAGTACATTGGATTGATTTTCACCACAACCAAAGTATTTATTTTTCTTTCTATTTTGACCATATCCGGGAGTTCCAAGTGGTACTTCTAATTCAAGAACTTGAAAATCTTGATTTTTATCACAAAGATTTTTTAATAATTGTCCATTTTCCGTAAAAGCACTATTTTCACACGTTTGTTCATTTCCATCTTCCACATAAGGTGCCAGATTCATTTGGCAATTTTGTATAATAAATTTTTTTGGATATTCAGAAAATCCATTAAAATGTTCAATATTTTTTTTTTTTCTATAAGAATAAAAAGATATGAGTAATATTATAATAAAAAATAAAAATATATATATGTCTAAATACATTTTACTTATAACATAAATAAATATTTTTAATTATAATTTAGTTTGAATTAAATTTAATATAAATTAAATTTAGTGTAAATTAAATTTAGTGTAAATTAAATTTAGTGTAAATTAAATTTAGTGTAAATTAAATTTAATAAAAAAATGCGTTAAAAATAAATTACTTTTTTCTGATTTCTATTTATAAAAATAGCATAATGAAAATTACTCAGATTCTCATTGGACTATGTGCAACTTCATTTCAAATAATCAGCGGTCAACAATGTAATACTGTATCTGCTGTACCTCGAATTATGCCCCAATCTAGTTGTGTTAGTTTTCAAGTTTCAAGTGGAACGGGTTGTGCTTGGATGTGTGATTATTGTGCCAACCAACTAGGAACAAATAATTATTATTTTACAGATGGTGTTTGTACCTACGAATCAACAGGATGCCAAGGAAATCCAATGGCAGGAAAAACGTATACTTGTTGTTCATCTTAAGTTTATTATTAATAAAATTATTATAAAAAATTAAAAAAAAATATTTGTTATTACAAAGGTAAAAATAATGTTTGAAATCATTTGTATTGGTGGAGCAATAGCATCTAGTTATATTTTGTATTATTTACTAGAACCTGAAATAAATAAACAATTAAAAGAATAAATAAAAGAATGAATAAATAAATAAATCTAATAACATAGTATAAATATGCTAACTTATGGATATATGATTCATAAAATTTTGAATAAACAAAATGATAATTCATCTAAAAAAGAAACATTTTTAAATCAAGAAGCATTCGAGAAATTTCATTGGACAGATATATTATTTGTTATATTTTTAGTAATTATTTCAATATTTTGTGTTATTATTACAGGAATGGTTGCTTATAAATGTAATAAACATTCCAATGGCTTTTTTAGATTTTTTGCTGTCTTATTAGCAATTATTTTTAGTGATATTTATATTTATTATTATTTAATACGCTATGTACTAATGGATCAATCTTGTTATCCCAAAGGAATCAATAATAAGAATAATAAAAGTATAACAAAAAATATGATGACTTATTAAGATAAATAATGAAAATGAAATTCACCAGGATGACTCATACAATAGGAACAACGTTTTCCGGTAGAAGCCATATTCCAATATTTAGGAAATAATTTTTTTGAAAGATGATGATAATGAACACCTTTATATAATGCACAATATTTACATTTTGAATTGATTCCTATATAACCATTTTTGCTAATATTATTTTTTTTTGAATTATAATGAATATTTATCATAAGAATAATAAAAATTATAATAATTAGAATAATAACTATTTGTATTGTATGCATGTATAATATAGACATATAATATAAACATAAAATAAGTAATAAATATATTATAAAAAATAATTATAAAGTATTCCTTATAATTATTTATTATTGATCAATATGAATGAAAATAAAAGTTTATTGCACGCAATTAAAGCAGCAAAAATTCATAAAGAAATTACCAATGAATTACATAAAAATAAAATTATTCAACCGGGAAAATCTTTACTAGAAATAGCAAATACAATTGAAAACCTAATTTTAAAAAAAACGAATTTTGAAGAAGTAAGGCCATTAGATAGAGGCTTAGCTTTTCCTTGTTCTTTATCCGTAAATGAAATTGTTGCTCATTATACACCTAATAACGACGGTGATAATTATATATTGAAGAAAAATGACATTGTCAAAGTGGATTTTGGGGTACATGAACAAGGAACAATAATTGATTCCGCATTTACAGCACATTTTGATGAAAAATATGATGAATTTATTAAAATATCGAAAGATACCACAAATTATGCGGTTAGTTTATGTGGTCCCGATGTTGTTCTAGGGGATATTGGAAAAGATATAGAAGAATACATTCAGTCGAAAGAATTTACATTAGATGGTAAAGTACATAATTTAAAAACGATTGGAGAATTATCTGGTCATAATATAGATAAATACATTATACATAATTCAAAAGCGGTACCGAATATTGCTATTCATTATCCGGTACGTATGAATGAAGGTGAATTTTTTGCAATAGAACCTTTTGTGACAACAGGAACTGGACAGATAAATTACGATGAACCAACAGAATTATATATGATTAATCGTAAAAAAATTAGCGCAAATGTTAATACTACTTTAAATCTTTGTAGTAAATTAACCGATGATGAATTATATTTATATGTTGCACTTGAAGAAAGATATAAGACGTTATGTTTTTGTTTACGTTGGATAAAAAAAGATTTTGCTCAGAATTTTACTATAATGCGAACTTATAAAAAAGTCTTGGAATCATTAGTTAAAAAGGAATATGTATTGTCATTTCCAACTATTTATGATCAAAAAGAGAATTTATCATCACAGTTCGAACATACTATTTATATTCGTGATAAAGGCATTATTAATTTAACGAAAAATGAATATTATTAATAAAAATAGAATAGATAATTTATAAAATAAAAAATATTAAATAGATGATACATGAAGTTAAGTCATGATACATGAAGTTAAGTCATGATACATGAAGTTAAGTCATGATACATGAAGTTAAGTCATGATACATGAAGTTAAGTCATGATACATGAAAGTTAATAACAATCCCAGCTAAAATAATAGGAGCCATATTTGTTTTGTTTAACTTGACCAACGCCACAATCTCCCAAATTTACTGGTAGTTTGCCAGTGTCATTTAGTTGAAGGAATTTATTAAAGGTTGGTTCTTGTTGACAATGGAACGCAGTTCCTCCAATTTTAATACATTCATTCGCAAAATAATCACTTTCATAATAATCATTGCGAAAGTGATCATTTTCTGGAAGACGTAATCGTTTATATAGAAAAGACAAGGGTTTTAATTCTTTACTAACATCATAAGAATCAATAATGTATGGGTCATAAATTATATTATCATGTTTTGATTCTTCATTTTTAGGACATGTAAGGATGATTTGTTTTTTTAATGTTTCTTCATCTAAGTTATATTCTATGATATCGGAATCTTCAAATTCTTGATCAATAAAGAAAACGATTAATTTATTCTGATCATCAGGATGTTTAAACTGAGCAACAAATATGTAAGGGTTTCCTCTTTCATCTATTGGCCACTCTTCTCCCTCTACAGAAAATGGTTTAGAACCTCCTAATTTTTCTTCCAATCCGGTTTCTTCTTCAAAAGAAATCTTTCTTGTTTTAGGAATTTTTGCTTCATGATAACAATCATGAGGCAAATCTTCTAAGTCAATGATTAAAGGTACCCATTTTTTATACTTTGTTCCCTCTTTAACGGTATATAATTTACCGTCTTTCCCATTCATAATGGTTCCAGGAAATTCTGGTTCAGGAGCATATCCAAGTCCAAGAGGACTATCTTCACGCCCATGATAGGTCTTTCTGGTATCATTGATGCAGTTGTTAAGAATTATTGGCATGTTAGATAAAATAAATTATATAATTAAGAAAACCTTAATTAGATATACGTTTTTTCGTAGTTAGTAATTAGTTTAGTGTGAACAGGACACTAGTATATAAATTTTTCATTTTTTTATTATAATACAAATACTTTTGCGTAATATGCCCAGAAGAAAATACCAACAAAGCATTTAGCAAATAAATCCAATACATTATACCCGATATTTTTTATTTTTTCATCAAAATAATATAATATGCCATAAATAGCCCATAAAACAACAAATGATCCATAGATCAAATTATTATCATAATTATAATCAGGCATTACATAAACATAGTAAATGAATCCATAAAGAGCAATAAAAAATATAAATCCAATGATTCCAGATATGGTTTTATCTAACATTTCATTTTCTCCCATATATCCAGAAGCTAACATACCATAATTAAGTAATAAAATAATGATGAAATAAAAGAAATTCATTCCTCCCATCTTATTATTATATAATAATGCTAATACTAAAACCAATAACATAATTGGTGTTGTGATAGACCAATCTAAATAACGTGTCTGGTTAATTTCCTGAAACATTTTTTCTTGATAATTTTCTTTATTCGATGATGAACGTAGTTTTTTCTTATGTTCTTCCATCATTTTTATAAATTTTGAATAGAAAAAGGCAGCAACAACTGAAATACAAGTTTCTAAATTTAATATATTACGTATTTCAGGTATTTTAGTTCGAATAGCCTCAATAAAAGTAATTGTAGCGGTTGTCATTAAAAAAATATAGGTAAGATAAAAACTGGAATTAACCAATGTTAAGGAAGAGGATGATGAAGAAGTATTTTTATTATAGGATGCTACATCTTTTTCAATTTCTACTACATCATGTAGTTCTTCTTCTTGTTCCTGATTTTTAGGTATTTGATGTTGTTTTTTTTTCTTAGGTGTACTATTCATATTTGATAAATTATTATAATTCGTAAATTGTTCAGTCGATGATTGCTTTTTCCCTTCATCCATTTTACGTAATTCACTTAGGTCAGTATGTTTTTTTTCATTTGATTGACTACCTGATGATAATGGTTCATTAAAAATATCATTGGGATTATAATTCATCTTACTAATAAATGATATTTTATTTTTTATATTCTTTTTAAATTAAATTGTAAAATAGTAGAAAATAACATTATGTATATAGTATTTGTTCATAACCCCATCCCATATAGAAATTAGTATGTATTTGATGATTTTCTAAATCTTTATAATAAAATTTCTGATTTTTACATATTCGCTCGAAATAATTATAAGGACACAATGATATTGGTTCATATTCTTCTAAATTCCATAAAGAGTCTTTATTTTTTGTTTTTTCTATATGTAATACTGTTTTTGTTAATGAATTATATTGTTTGATTCCAAGATAGGACTGATTATTTAAAAATTGTAAATAAATATGATGATATGGATTAGATATTGTTGTATCGGAAGGACTTTTTTCTATAAATATATTTTTTTCATTTTGCTTGGGAAGTAAGGATAATAAATATTGTTTATTTTTAATATCTCCTATGTTAAAATTTGTTAAACTATAAATTCCCAAATAAATACGAATAATTTGGGAAGATATAAATTCTATTTGAAAGAGTGTTTTTTGATTATTACTTAAGTATAAAACATTTTCTTCGTAATCTATCGTTAAATATTGATTAGTTTGACAATGTTTAATATAAAAAAATTTTCGATTTCCATTTTCAAGAAAAGTATGATTATAATGCGGAGCTTTTAGAAATGTACGGTCACTATTTTGATCATATAATAAATAAGATTTGTATTTTTTTAAAAATTGTTGCTTTTCAGATATTATTTGCGGTAATTTAGGAAAGATTAGATTATTGATAAAGGAACAGTAGTCTTTGGTTAAGGATATATATTTTTCATATAAATATGTGCTTTGATTCATAATATCAGTTTGTAAACCGTAGCTATAATGAGAAGTAATAAAATCGCCCTTTATTTTATTGGGCCGTAGAAATTTTTCAGGAAAAAAAGAACTGACTAAATATTCATCATCATGAACAATATGTTTAAAATATTTACAATCTTCACCACGTAATAATATAAAATTAATCGATAATCGTGATTTTACATAAGTATCTGGAATTTTATAATAATTTAACCATTCTTGTTTCTTTTTACTTTGAAAATAACTATTGGTGAAATAATCATGCATACTATACGCAATTTTTGGGTTTTCAAATAAAGGTCCTAATAATCCACCTATAGGATATGTAGATAAATAGGAAGATAAATGAGGAAATAAGTCTTTTTGATAATAGGCGCAAATATTATTATTAATACAATTCGAATGAATTAAAAAGGAATAAGTATCCTGAATTCTATCTAAAATTGCTTTCTGTAAATTAGCAATATCAATAAATAAAATATCATCATCGCATTTAATAATAACCGATTGTTTATAAAATTGTTTTTTTGAAATTACTTTGTAAAATGGACTCCAATCAGGTTTTTCAGGAATAGTGGTGAAATGATGATTATTTTTATGCTCTTTGTTTTTTTCAATCAATTGTAATTTTTTATAATTTTGATCATGATTATGTATAAAAATTCTTTGCTGCTTATTTTTTTTTTTATTTTTTTTACTAAATAGGGAAGATAAACGACTAAATTCTTCTTCTAAAAATAAACAGTCACTTATTTTGTGACTCATATCAAAAATATGATATTCATGAATAATATTTTGTTTCAATAATAGCTCAATATAATGATGAAGAATTTTTATATTAATTTTTCGTCCTGCAAATACACAGAATTTAACGGTATTTATATTTTTTTTATTTTTTTTTTTTGAAAGAAGAGGTATTTTTTTATAGGAAATTACATTGTGGGTTTTTAAAAAGCAAAATGTAGGTTTATATTTTATATATTTTTTTTGGGTAAATGTGTTAAGAGTGTAGTTTTTTTGTTTTTTTTTCCTTGAGGCATAAATTTTTTTTGAGTAGGTATGATGATATGTTTTTAAATATATATTTAAATTCATATAAACAAAAAAGATATTAATTCTATTTTTAAACCTTATTACATAACATAGCATTACTCAAAATATCCACAGAATAAAATTTACTTAAATAGTTGTCAACATCTGAATCCACTTTGGTGTAGATTTTGCTTTTGCCGATTCTAATAATAAAGAATCTAAATCTTCTTTAAATTCATCAACACCCTTTTTATCAGCATCAATGTTTATATCTTGTGAATATTTTTTCTCTTTTGTCATGGTTATATTTTTATTATTGTTTCTTTCTTCTTTCATTTCTTGTATTAATTCTGTTTCGTCTATTGCTTCTTTCATTCTTTCATTATCTTTTCTTTCTTCTTTCATTATTGTATTTGGTTTATTAATGGGTTCATCTATTGTATCAATCCCTTTAATCATTTGTTCTCCATTTAGTACTTCATAAAAGTATTCAAAAGTTTCCATATTATCTACTCTTTGATTCATATCCAAATAAACCTTATCATCTTTATTACTATTCTGCACCGTGCAACCCGATAATAATTTATCTAAGAAATCACATAATTCGTCACTATTACTTAAGTCATATGTATCATAATCTTTATCATTACATATATTTTGTACATAATTAAAACGGAATAATATATTTAATATTTCTTCAACAGCCACATAATGTTCTCCTTTTGATACGAAACATTGTTTTCGTCCTTCTTCTTTTTCGTAGAAAAACATCTTATAAATTTCAAAAATCATAATCTCACTATTGCTTTTATGGTCTTTAAAGATGAGATATACTGGAATAGCAACATTATCAAATTCTTCATTTGTTATTGTACTATTACACATCCAATTTTGAATATCTCTTAACATAATCAATTGATTTAATTTTTTACTATTATAATCGGTAATGTGTAATTTAAAATAAAAGTCTATGTTTGGATAAGTACGTAAATTACGAACAAGTAAATGTTTATTTTCATCTGTCACTTTAAGTTCAAAATCTTGTGTTGGTTCCTCATCATAGTAATTTTTTAATATTTTATCTTTTGGATTTTTGTACCAAGTATGATTATTAAATTTATCTACTTGTTTATTAATTACTTTGGAATCTTTCTTTTTAATATTTGATGCAATATTTTTCTTAAGAATATTAGAATTGGAATCTGTAGAAGCATCTACATTTTTTATAAGTTTTATAGAGTCTTCTTGAGATTCATTATCTTTTTCATTATCATCATCATCAACTTCAATTTCATTCGAATTGTGTGGATCATCCTTTTCTCCAAAAGAGTCTCCTAATTTATCTTTTAAAACAGATGCCCATTTTTTGTCACTTTCATTTGTTCCATGAGAAGAATTTTGTGATTGATTATCAGAAATATTTGGGCCGCAGAAATTCTTTAATAAGTTGGAACCAAATAAAGAAACAATAATCGATAATATTAATATCATATTACTATCTTTTTTAACAATTGTTAATAATCCTAGTAATACAGTAAATATATGTTTTCTAATTAATTTATTTAAAGATTTTAGAGTTAATAATTTTATCATCTATATAAAAGAATAATATATTTTTTTAATTATTATTTAATTAAAAAAATTTTTTTTATTATTTAATAATAATGAAACCAAATTGCTATTTTCAAATTCCTAGAGGAAATACAAATAGATATGTATTTGTTTTTTATTTATTTGGAAAACATTATTTAGTATTAAAAAAACAATTATTAGGAAATAATCCATATAAAACAGTCGTAAAATATAGAATTCCTGCAGATGAGGTGACAACATTTATAAATACTGTAGTATCTAGCACAGTATGAAAGTAAAGACTATTTTTTACTTAGAACTGCGTATAAGGATAAACACTTATTTAATTATCAATTTATATTATAATTAAATAGTAAAAATGGGAAATATAATTCCTATATCTTTTGAAAATTTTCAGTGCCAACATGCACTATGTAGTGAAGATTACTATGAATTAGACTGGTTTTCAAAAAAAACGTGGACTATAGAATTAAATAAAAAAGAACATAAATGTAATAGTAAAGAAGAATATAAATTGGATAATAAAAAAGAACATAAATGTAATCAAATAGAAAATAAAAAACAGGATATTCAAATATCCAAAGGAAAAGTTCTAATCAAAAATATAAAAAACACGTCTATTCTATTTCATCGAAAAATAAATATAAAAAAAGAAGAAATTTCTACGTTATTAATTCCCTATCATTACATATTTGAATGTCAGTCTAAATTTGATGTATATATATTAATAAATAATGATCAATTATCATTGTGTGACATGGAAGATTATATTTCAAAAATACAGAGTCATCAGAATTTATTAGAACAATCTTATTTATTTCATTTTTGCTTTGATAATCATGCTGTTCAAATTCCATTTCAAAATAATAGAAAAGAAGATGAAAAGAGTGAAGTTATCACTAATAACAGGGGGCAATGTTATCTTCCCATTTTATGTAATTTTTTAAATCGACATTTACTAAATATCACTACTACTTTTCATTATATTACTACAAAGAATAATGTACTTGAAGAAAATAAAACAATGAACCATTCGAGTCATCATGAATCAAAGAAAACTTCCCATCATAAATTATACAGTGAAGAAAAAAATATTCTATTAGAAGATTTAACGGATGTTCATTTTTATTTTTATTTCAAAATTCAACAACTAGAAAAGAATGAATTTATATCCTTTTATTTATCGTAAGCAAAGATAAATTACAGAAGATTTATCTGCTTACAAAGTAATGAATCTCCTTTTTATTTTATATAATATATTAGAAATAAAAAATGGCGTGTCCAATAAATATATTCAATTTATAAAATATTTAGAATCTTCACCGCAGCAGCATAATATTTCAATCATTATGACGGAAATTCATCATTCTCATGAACAAGATAATTTTAATAATCAACATGATTTTCAAAGGGCTAAATTATATTATGTCAAGGGTTGTAAAGTACCATTTTATGATAAAATTAAAATTCCTAACGTAACAAATGAATTATTAGATGTAATCATCAAAAATCAAAATTATATCATTCTATTCAATGGTGAATTTATTTGGTTATACAATCGTTTATTAAAATTTAAAGAAAACCATTGCTCGTCCTTATTATTATTTCCAACTTGGCATACAGATTACGAATCGTATTTTCAAAAATACATCACCTTTTTGAATAACAAAAATCATATTTCTTATTTGATGAAAGAATTACGCATCAATTTAGAGAAAAAATATTTTCAGGGAATGATTGTCACAGGAGGATATATGGAAGATAAATTCAAAAAATATTCTGAACATGTCTTTAATGCAAATGAATTATGTGCTTCTAATTTTAAGACATGTAAAATAGATAGTTATCACGAGAAGAGCGTTTTACATTTTATTTATTGTGGAAGAGTATCGATTGAAAAAAACATTGATGAACTATTTGAATTATTGGAAAATTTTACAATGAATCCCTTTGAAATTCATATTATTGGAAATGGTCCTTATTTAAAAAAATTACAAGAAAAATATCCTCCTGAAAATAATAAAACGGGAAATAAAAATAATTTCTTACATGTTCATTATTATGGAGAAGTAGATTATTCTAAAATTCAAAATATTTATCAAAAGTTAGACAATCGCATTTTTATGATGTGTTCGGAAACGGAAACATTTGGAAAAGCACCCATGGAAGCGGGATTAACAGGAATTCCTATATTTATTAAACAATCTAAAAATATTCAGTACATGTACAATAATGAAAATGCTTTTATATTTGAAAATAAGTTTGATTTTATAAGTCAATTACTTTATTTTTTGAAAATGGATAAGAAGCATCGAGAAACATGGATTGTACATTCGATTCAAAATATTCGACAATACGATCAATCTATCATTTTTCCTAATTGGGAAGAATTTCTTAATGGTCAGTGGTCATCTATATTGAATCATGATTTTCAAGAAGGTAATACAGGGAAACACATAGGAAATTCGAGTGAAGATGTAAAAAAATCTAAAATAAGACATTTGTTTCATATGATGCAGTGTTCGATGGATATTTTCTCTACATAAATCTGTATACATAGATACTATCTATTTATGAATATTTTTTAATCCAAGTTTGAAAAAAAAAAATAGAAGATATAAGTATAAATGGTCAATTCAGTAAAAACTACAAGTATCGATAGTCAAACTGCTACTACATGTACAACATCATCACAAACTTTTATTTCTATTCAAGGTTTAACAACAACATCTGATGGAAACTATGAAACGAATGGTAAAGGAACTGTTAATTTAGATGTAAATTGGAATATACCAGTAGGGAAAACATTAACCATTAAAAAAGGTGATACTCTTAATATTTTTAGTAAATTAACAGTAAATGGAAAAATTATAGTACAAGGTGTACTGAATAATTTAAGTGCAAATACGTTAAACATTACAGGTACTGGCGAGGTCACTGTAGAAAAAGACGCAACATTGAATAATGGAAACGGTTTTTTTTTAAACGGAAAAATAAACAATAGGGGAATAATTATAGTGAATGGATGTCTTATCAATTCTAGTAATAGTATTATATGTAATCCCTGGGTGTTTATTTTAGTGTTAGCTCAAATCCAAATAAATGGTAAATTTGTAAATAATGGCAGATTCATTTCTGATGGGTTTCAAGTAGGTTTAGTTTCGGATGAGAATAGGTTTAACGATAATTCATTCAACAAGTCTGCATACAACGGCCTAGTGAAGGCTCAAGAAGAATTTAGAGTACAGATTAACATCGCTGAATCAACCTCTGCCGAGGACTTCGCTCCTAACTTGCAAGCATTGATTGATGCGAGTAGCAACATCATTTTCGCAGTGGGCTTCAACTTGGTGGCCGATGTAAACTTATTCGCAGCTGCTAACCCAGACTTTAACTTCGTAATACTCGATGGTTGGTCAGAGGGCAACGATAATTTAAAGCCAGTTGTATACAACATGGCTGAGTCTTCTTACCTTGCAGGATATTTAGCAGCTGCATACTCGACATCAAAGGTTGTTGGAACTTATGGTGGACTTCAGATCCCATCAGTCACCGATTACATGACTAGTTTCTACTACGGTGCAAAGGCTTACGCTGCTGACTTTGACAAGGAGGTGACCGTTCTTGGCTGGAACCCAATTAAAAAAACCGGTCAGTTTATCGGTGGATTCGAAACAAACTCCTCAAAGTCAATTGCTACTGATCTAATCGAGAATAATGCTGACGTTATCTTTCCGGTAGCTGGAGACCAGTATGGTGATGTAAGTGAAGCGATCAAGGAATCCAATTCCGACGTAGTCATGATAGGTGTTGACAAGAACATTGCATTAACCAGTCCGGACTATAAAGAATACGTACTTACTTCAGTTGAGAAGCGCATGACCAACGCCGTATACGACATCATTAAGCTTTCAGTTGAAGGAAGATTCGACAATAAGACATATGTTGGAACGCTTGCGAATGGCGGAACTGGCCTAAGCCCGTTCTATGACTTCGACAAAAAGATATCTGACGAACTAAAGGATCGACTAGTGGAAATTGAAGATGAAATTATTTCCGGTAAAAGAAATCTAAAGATCTAATTAAATGTGCTTATTTTATGTAGAGAAATCATAAACAACAATAGCACAATAAACAACTATGACATAATCACTAACAACTACCTTGGCACAATCGACAATTATAATGGCAAAATATGTGAATCTGAAGGTAGTGAAATCAATCCTTACGGAACAATCACTGGAAATGAACCAGTAAATTGCTATGAAACTTAACTAAATTCTTAACAATAATTAAAAAATTATTTTTTCGAAAAAGACGTTTTCTTTTTCTTTGGTGTGAAAAATGATCTCTGGAAGATTCCATAATTATTTTCATTATTTATTTCGTTTTTCTTACAATATAATAAGAAAAACATGATTAAATTATAATTCCTATAAGATGATTATTTCTTTTTACGCAGTGTTTCATTTTCTTTTTTTAATTTTTCAATAATACGATTTTGTTTATTGATAATTTCTTCAGAACGATTAATTGTCATATCCAATTGCTCTTTATATAAATCTTCTTCTTTCACTTTCTTAAAGAATCGTGTTTTATGAACAATCTTATTATTACCATCATACGTGTATCGTTGTACGGAAAAACGTTTTCCTTCTTTTCCCGCTAAAACGACGTATTGTTCTTCCACCTTTAAAAGCAATCCGCCATATCGAAATAGTTCACAGTCATTTTCTAAATCATAACTTATGTATCGCATTTGTGTATTTAAATTTACATAAGGAAGTTTTTCATTTTTGACTTCTTCAAAATTTTTTAAGAGTTCACTTATATTTTTCTGATTTTGTACCATTTCCGTTTTTGTTCGCTTTGGTCGCACGTAACCATCATTTTTATAGAGTCGCTGTCCAACATAGTATCTCTGCATAGTGAAGTGTTTCTATATATTGTATATATATTTATATTTTTAAATTATTTTCATTTTTTTATCTTCTTATTTACCCTTTAGAATAAATAATTATTTTATCATTTAATTATATATGAAACAATCTTATACGTTTCTATACTTTTTCATCCTTGTTCTATTGTGTCTCTATTATTTTATTTATATGTATCCAAGAAAAAATCAGGAAAATTTTTTAGTGACATGGACACCTTATATAATTGATAATTATCATCAGCCAGGATATAGTAATTATTTTTATCATAATAATTATATGTATCCCGTTTACTAAATAAAAATCTTACTTCATAGTATATATATGACTTCGATTCATCGAAATATTTATGTAATAAAAAGTGGATTATGCTGCGAAGATGTCAAAAAAAGCTTAGAACATATTTTATATAAAAATAGGCAATTATTATCCAAAACATCCCATGATTTTTTAGAATTAAAAAAAACAAAACCTTCTTATTCTTTAACAGACAATGGGATGAAAGAAATGCTGAATGCCAAAAAAAATGAAAAAATGGAGATGCTGATTAATCGAGATAATATCGTATTAACAGCATTCAACAAAAATTCGATTGAATCCGGACTTGCTCTACTATGTAATCTAAAAAATACAAGTAATTTTAATGGGTATATTTATCCAACATTATACATAACTCGTAATAAATTCAAAAAATTACGTGATGTAACTGATTTTGAAAAGGATTTTGGTTCCTATAATAATAGTGACAAATACTGGAATAATCAAATACGAAGTAACAGTGACTTATTGGAAGTGAAGAAGAATGTACCTTTGATTGATTGGTCTTATGTTTCCGGAAATATATCTTTATCTGATGTAAATCAATATAATTTTTCTAAATTTGAACAAAACTTGATACATTTACTAGAAAGTTATACTAAAAATATCATTATTATTGCGGATGATAAATTTATAGTGGATTTATTAAAAAAAGTAAAAGGAAGTTCATATAAATATGACAAAAGAAAAGATATAATTGAATATAGTTGTTGTTATGGAATAGAAGTGTCTCTGCAAAATAAAAAAGTGACATATAATCAATTTCATAAAATTTATCCAACAACCTTTAATTATAAGCCATTAAAAATAATGAAACAAAATAATCATCCAGTTTATCAATATGATTATCGAAAAGATTTTATATTAAATGATTCTCAAAAATATATCGATCTTTCTGAATTAAAAAAGTTATTTTTATCAAGATGTAGTGGAAAACGTATTATGAATCAAATTTTTACGATTTCAGATAAAAATCAAAAAAATGAACAGAACAAATTAAATGAAAAATCGTCCAATCAAAAAAAATCATCAAATGTAAATAATATAATGAATCATAATCGAAATAATAAGAAAAATTCATTCTCTTCATTATTAGAAGGTTTAAACATTAAATAACTAATTTTCATTGTACATATTTGAACATTTTGAATAATTCTAATTTTTTATTGGTGCTCATTTTTACTATTTTTTCATTAACATTAACGTATCATAAATTTTAGTTAATTTTCTTGGAAAATATTCAAAAAAAAAATGAAATTTTTAATTTATTGTTAAAAAAGCTTAAAAGTGCTTTTATTATGCCACCAGTCAATTACAAAAATTTGAACAAATTGTCAAACAATATACTTAAAATTTCAAAAAAAAATGGTTTTAAAGAAGCAATATCTCAAATTAGTAAGCTTCCATATAAAATAGATAGTAAAGAAACATTAGGATTACATCGCGCGATTGAAATATATATTTCGCGTCTTGAAGAATTACCTAAATTTAAATATGATGAAGAAAAACATGGTAATAATATATCTGCTTATCAGAAAGAATTAAGTAAAGAAATCAAAAAAATATACAAATACTATAATAAAAAACTTTGAAATTTTTTTATTAATTTAAGTATCATGAATTTATTTTTCATTTCTTTATTCAATTATTTTAGATAACTTTATTTACTTATTTTAGATAACTTTATTTACTTATTTTACGTTACTTTACACAACGTCACTTTTATTTACTTACTTTACTACCTTTATTTTTACTATTTATTTACTTTTATAAAAATAATTATAATATAATTTGTTAATAAAAAAAATGATTTATTTTTTATTAACAACCTACGTATCCTTTAAATCATCCTATTTAAAATTTAGTAAAGACTTTTCATAAAAATGTCAACAGCTTTGAAAGAAGATTCTGAAGCAATGGAATGTTTTCAGCGAAATATCAGTAATAAAGATGGTCATCCATTAAAGAAAAAACAAGGTTGTCAAGGTGCAAAATCTTTAACAAAAGGTAGTGCGTTTGAAGAAATTGAAAAGGGCCATGAAGTTTACTGGTTTCAAACAAAAAAACCTGACGGTAAAATTGAATACAAATATTATACATCTTGTTCCAATGGTGTATCTACCGATACGTTATGTCGTAGTCATAAAGATCAACAGAAACAAGGTAAGAATCCATTCATGTTAATGGAAGAAATTCGAGTATCAGATAAACATGAATTATTAAAATTAAAAGGTAATGAAGATTTTTTCCAACATCAAATTGATAGAAAAAACAGAAAAAATAAGAATGCATCAAATGAGACATCGATTGAAATGAATTTGAATGACAATCCTTTGTATATTGTACTTCAAAATTTTGATAAATTACCGAGCTCGATTAAAAATAACTTATTAATTACATGTAATCAAATTATTCAAGAAAATAATCTATTTGAAACAAAAACGGATAAAAATGTAAAAGAGCTAACATTAGATAATTCTACAAATAAGCAACTTCTACAGACGATTCAGCAAAAACAAATAGAATACGATAAGTGTAATCAAAAAGAAGATCTTTTTAAATTAATCCATAATGATGATATGGAAGATGAAATCGTTGATACAACACATCACGAACATATTTCAATTACATCTGAACACATTGAAGAGGAAGATGAATTGTTGGAATCTGATAAACCTAATTCAATTACCAATCAAAAATCTGACATTTTAAGTGATTCTGATGATAGTGACGATCACGAAGAAGAAGAAAATGAAATTGATGCAATTGAAATTCAAACGAAAAAGGGAAAATTACTTTACCTGAATAGTGAAGACTATGTAGTATATGAACCAGAAGATGGTGAATTTAGCGAATTAGGAAAACTAGAGGTCGTAGATGTTTCTTATGCTACAATTGATTATGATCATCGCAATTGGACAATTTTACGTAAAATTGATAATCCAGTGGAGTCAGATGAAAAAAATAAAGAGATTTATTTATGTTCTTTGACCAATAACGTATTTAATTTACAGAAAAAATATCTGGGAGTATTAACTCAAAAAAAGAATAACATGTATGTTATTAAAAAGAAGAAAGCTTCTAAATAAATAATGTATTTATCCTATTTTATTTTTTACTCTATTTTATTACTTTTACTTAAATTTTTATTATAATTCTATTCATTCTATTCATTCTATGCATTACATGAGTATAAAAAAATACTATTATATTTTATTTAGAATTGATTTAATCTTATTTTATTCATCCTATACAAGAGTGAGTAAGTATGTTTCAATTTGAAAAGAAAATTGAATTTAAAGAGAAAAAAAATCAAATAGATTTCGAAGTCATTGATTGCATGGCAGATATCATTAATAACATTGTCGATAATATGCAAGAATACTATGAAAATCAAAATATACATACTTTATTAAGTATCGATAAACGATTAGAATTTCACTATGATGAAATTAAAAATTGTACTTATATTCAAAAAAATAATGTAATGGATACGCCCCTTAATTCCGAAATCATATATATATCCATGCATGACAACACATTAAGCAAAGGTATATTATTAAAAATTCTAAAAGATGATTTATATTTAATTCAAAATCGAAATAGAATACTAAATGTTTATTTAGATTCTTTTTATGTTTTTTATAGAAAATATGTAAAAAGCAAATTCCGGAAATTATTACAACAAATATTAGATGGAGATTTAAAAATTAAGAATAAAAAATCAAATAAACATGATTAAAATAAAAAATAGGATCATTATTGGTTTATCTTTTTTAGAATTTAACTATTTTTACTATAGTATGATTAGTTTTAATAACCAAAATAATAGTCAACCTTTTAAAATTATATCTATTATGCCGGTGTGGGATGAACAAAATATAATCGGTCTATCCTTAGCAAGTACGAAATCTTTTGTCTATGAATACATTATTTTAATTCAAAAGTGCACAGATAAAACAAGGGAGGTAATTGAATATTGTCGCAAACTTTGGAATTTAAAAATACAGGTAATTGAAACGGAAGAAAAGATCAGATATCGTCGTGAAAAAGCTATAAAACTGACCAAAGAATATGCAGATTATTATATAATACAAGATGCTGATGAAATTTATTATGAAAATGTGGAATCTCAAATAAATTATATGATCAAAAAAAATATAACTTTTGTGACCGCACCCATTGTACTAATTGAAAATGATTTTCGTTATAC
>JGI10211J34971_10001120_pt1 | contig 22340 bp, 7 predicted proteins | sample Etolagsediment_FD_34971 | JGI IMG/M metagenome (IMG submission 34971)
ATTAACTTCTGATGATGTTTTTATTTCAGAATCAATTAATGATGATTATGGACTACAATTTTCTTATGCATATGCTCCTAGAGAATTAAGAAAAATTGTATATGCAAAGGCCTCTGATGGATCAACTATCTATGGAGCAAAAGATTTAGAAATTAGAGACAACCAGGAAGTAACAAATACCCAGCACTCTGGTATACTTGGTTGGTCATATGATGGATATCCAATCTATGGTCCTTACGGATATTCATCTGTAACAGGTGGTAGCATTGTTCAAATGAAGTCTGGATATGTCATAGACTTAAAATCAAATAGACCGTCTATTAATGACTTCCCACAAGAGTTTTTCCTCGAAGACTTTAAGTGGGTTGCATCGACAGATGAATCTGTATTAGATAAAAACAATGGTAGATTCTGTGTTACTCCAGATTTTCCTAATGGAACTTATGCATATTTTGCAACTTTTGATACAGAACTGTCTGGAGACGGTATATTCAAAAACTTGAAGGCACCTGCTTTTCCATACTTAATTGGAGAATCTTTCCGATCAGAACCAAACTCCTTTAATTATGCTCTAAACTCAAATCAAGATAACTATGACTTAAATGCATCAAGTTGGAAGAGAAATGTTACTCCTTACTCTTTAAATCAGGATAATAGTGGATATGAATATTTGCCAGAATCCTATAAATTTGTTTCTCAAGATTCTATTATAAAAGCAATTGAAAAGGGTTATATTGATAACATTGGAATCTCAACAGGAGGATCTGGTTATAAAGTAAATGATAGAGTTGTCTTTGATAAAGAAGATGGATTCTTTAGTGCAACTAGAGTTTCTAAAGTTGGTGGAAAAGGTGTAACACAAATAGGTTTTGCAAAATCTTCAATTGATCATGTTGAGTTTCATCCAGCAATTGGTGGTAGAAGTTTTATAGGCATTACAAGTTCACCTCACAATTTAAATGACGGCGATGTCATTAATGTATCAGGTCTTACAACAACTTCATCACTCCTTGAAGGGTCATATAGTATTGGCATTTCTACATTTAGATTAAGAGTATCCACAGCGATTGCTACTGATTTCTTTACCGGACTTACTACTTTTATCAATGTAAAAGGTGCAGATTTAGAATTCCCACAAATTCAAGAAAATGATATTTTAGCAATTGGAGTTGGAACACAAAGAGAGACTGTAAAAGTTTTAAATATTGATAAAGCATCCAATAGACTTAGAATCTTAAGAGCGCAAAATGGATTATTTGGAGTTGGTCATACAATCTCTACTCAAATAGTAGAACAACCAAGAAGATTTACTATTAATGTTGGAACCAATACCTCATATACAAACAGAAGAGATAGAGAATACTATTTTGCTCCATCAGAATCTCTAGGACTTGGAGCTACTGCAACATCTGGTGCAGGTACAACGGTCTTTATTAATAATCCTGGTGCTGGTGTTACTAGTAGATTTGTTTTAACTCAACAAGTTTTCTTACCAAATCATGGATTGATAACAGGTGATGAACTTGTATATAATTCAAATGGTGGAACTCCTATCGGTGTTGGAACCACTTCTGGTCAGGCAACGGCACAACAATTAATTGATGGTCAAAGTGTTTTTGTAGCTAATATTGGTGAAGATTTTATTGGACTATCCACGGTAAGAGTTGGATTAGGATCTACCGGAGTATTTGCAGGAATAGGATCAACAGTTTCCAATTTTGGACTATTCTTCTTCCACAATGTTGGAGTTGGAAATACACATAGTTTGAGAACTAAATTTGATATCATAAAAGGAAATATTGATAGAGACTTAGTTACTGTCACAACTGGTTCTGAATCTCATGGATTAGCAAAAGGTGATACTGTATATGTTGATGTTAATCCAGCAATCTCTACAACACAGATAGTTAGATATAATACAAATAATAGAAAAACTGTAATCAACAAAGTAGGTTATGGAACAGTTGGTGTTTCTGCAACAACAAATACACTCAACATACCAAGTCATGGATTAGTCACTGGTCAAAAAGTAATTCATAAAGCAATTACCACAATCAATGGAATAGAAAATGAAAAAGAGTATTTTGTATATGTAACCGATAATGATAATATTAAACTCTGCCCAGACAAATATCAGACAAAGCAAAATATTCCAAACTTTATAGACATTCAAGAGCAAGGTGCCGGTGAACTGTTCCCAATTAATCCACCACTGACATTCTATAGAAACTCTACTGTTACTTTTGATTTAACCGATGCATCTCTTTCATATTCTATAAGTAAAACTCAGTTTCCAGGATTTGTTTTTAAATTATATGAGGACTCTTCTTTTACCAAGGAATTTTTATCTAGTGGCGACTCATCAAAATTTGATGTTGTTAAAGTAGGAAAGTCTGGAATATCTCCAGCATCACTAACACTTACTGTAGATCAAAATACTCCTAAAGTTCTTTACTACAGATTAGAACCAATTGATATTGATGGTAACCCTGCAAGTAATCTTGAAGCTGTCATTAGTGGTGATGTAGATTTTAATAATCAGATATTTGTAAGAGATAGCCTATATGATGGAACCCACAAAATTAGTGGTGTCACTACAAATACATTTACCTATAGTTTAAATCAAGAACCAGAGAGATCATCCTACACCTCCTCAACATCAGATCTTTCATATGTAACAAATTCTCTTGTTGCATCTGGACCAATCAAAGCATTTGAACTTAAAGATAGAAGAAAGGGATATTCTAGACTTCCTGGTATTAGTACCATAACAACAACTGCTGGAACTGGTGCTGTTTTAGTTCCATCGAGTAAGACAATAGGTAAAGTTTCAAATACCAAATTAGAAAATATAGGATTTGATTATTCTTCAGATAATACTTTACGCCCAGATGCTAAATTACCTCAAATTTTAGAAGTACAAACTTTCTTTAGATTTAAGAGTGTTGGAATTACTTCTTTCGGAAAAGGATATACTGTGCCGCCTGAACTGATTGTCCTTGATGGAACATCTAAACAGATGGTTGATGATATTGAATTAATTTATAGTCTAGGTAACACAAATGTTGAGATTAGAAAAAATTCTCAGACTTTAAGCAACCAAACTCCAATAATTAGACCCATTGAAAATCCTAATGGTATTTTAGTTGGAGATATGGAATATGATAGCACTGAAAAAACAGTGACAGTTACATTGAAGAATAGTTATAGTGAAAATTTCCCAATTTCTGTTGGTGATAAAGTTATGGTTGAAAACGTAGCTGTCACTGCACCAGATAATACGCCTGCTGGTAATATTGTAAAAGGATTCAATTCCTCTGAATATGACTATGAATTATTCACCATAGATCAAGTTACTGAAAATCTTGGTGGTGGTTTGGGTATTGTTACATATTCATTTGATAAAACTAAATCAACTGAAACTATTGGTAATTTTGATGTAGAATATTCATCTGCTGTTTTAGTTCCCGAAAAATATTTCCCTCAGTTTGATTTTGTGGTTGAATCAAATTCATTCCAAAAAGGAAATATTGTCAAGTCTGGAGATTCTTCTGGAGTTGTTGCTAACTGGGATTCAACATATCAGTTACTAACTGTAGAGACTAATAAAGACTTCTCAGTTGGTTCTATAGTTGAAGAAGACATTACAGGATCTAAAGCTACAATTCTCAATGTTTCTGAATTTATTTCTGAATATGATGTTGATTATTTTTCTTTAGTAGATAATGGTTGGAGAGGTGAAAACGGGTTCTTGAATAAAGTTGAACAAAGATTACCAGATAATGATTATTATCAAAATTTCTCTTATTCAATTAAATCAAAAATTCCATTTGATACTTGGGATGACTTTGTAAGTCCCTTGGTTCATAGTGCAGGATTTAAAAAATTCAGTGATCTACAAATCGAGTCCGAACTTCCGGAGGAAGAGGAAGAAACTTTAATACCAGGTTCAATAGATGAAACGACAGTTGAAATTGATCTAATAAGTTCTTATGATTTAGAGTGTGTTTCCAACTTTGATTATGCAACTGAAAATAATATAGGAACTACAACAAATCCATTATCTGATGAGATTACTTTTAAAACTAGAATTATTAGTGACTTTATTGAATCTATCGGCAATAGAGTTCTTCTCATTGATGACATTTCTCCAGAGTTTGACAGTAATCAGAGATCAACACCATTTGAATCAGTAGCAAGACAAAAAGTAGCTAATGGAGTCTCTGCTAAATTTATTGTTCTTGTCAAAGATAGAACATTTACTGGAGAGAGAATGCTGTCTCAGGTAACTGTATTGATCAATGAATCAACGGGACAAGCAATGCTATCTCAATATGGTGATATTGATACTCAACTTGATTTAGGAAGTTTTGATTATGTTCTTGAAGGTAATGAGGGTATTTTGAATTTCTATCCCGAAAAGTTTGAAAGAAACAATTATAACCTTTCGGTCTTTAGTTATAACATGGATCAGTTAGGATTCAATACCATATCTATTGGTGCTGGGGTTGCAAAAACTGTTGGCGTCTCTACTGCATCAGATTTCCCTGGTGGTTTGATTGCCATAGCAGCTACAAATCACAGAGTTGTTGGATCCGGAGTAACTACCGTCTTCACTCTTTCTGGAATTGGAACTTCAAAATCTAATCATAGAGCAGCAAAGATTATATTCAGTATTGAAAATTCAGAAGGTTCTGCAGAATTTGATGAACTTAGTATAGTTTCAGTAGGAAATAGTGTTCAAACTCTTGAATATAATCAATTGACGATACATTCCGTCGATTCTTTCCAAGGAACTGGACTGGGAACTTATGAAGCAGTTAAGTCCAGTGATGATATTGTAGTAAGATATTATCCAAATGCTGGTATTGATACAACTTACATTAATGCAATGGCAATTGGACTTTCCACTGAGGGTTATATTGGATTGGGAACCTTTACTTATACTAATGCACAATTAAAATCAGCAGGAAGATCGATATCTGCTAGTGCATCTCCTTCTGCTGTTGATTTCATGGAATATGGTGATAGTACAGATGTTGGTCTCGATGGTGCATATGGTGTTCTCTTGGTAACAGATACTACAAATAACATTGCTCAATTATCAGAATTTATGATGATTGACAATGATTCAACTATCAATATATCAGAGTTTGCAGTAATTGACACAACAAATAATCAAAGTGCAGTTGGACTGGGAACCATAGGTGCTACTAGACAATCAAACTCAACTGTATTAAACTTTACTCCAACAGCAAACATTGATGTTACCGTCAAGGCATTCTTAAATCCATTGTCAGTTGTTCAATTAGTAGAAGAACCCTCCGAAACTGAATTTAATTGTGCTTCTTTAGAATCTGAATTTGATACTTACACTGGTACAAAAAATTCAATTAGGAGATCATTCAATCTTACTCATAAACAAAAGGAAATCTTTAGAAGACAATTTGATGGATCCGATCCTGGTATTGCCAATACATTAACTAGTACAATCAATATTCCAGATCACTTCTTTGTTACTGGACAAGCATTAGAATATTCTACTACTTTAGGAATTAAAACTGATTTTATTGGAATTGCACAAACCGATGGTTTTGCATATATTGGTATTGCACAGACCACCATGCTACCTAAGGATGTTTTCTGCATCAAGGTTGATAGTAATACCATTAAAGTTGCCACCAGTGCGACCGACGCATTGGCAAAGAATCCAGTTTCAATTGCATTTACTGGTAATGGTATTGGTGCCAATCATTTCTTTACTGCTAAGGATGCAAATCAAAAAGTTATGTTGTCTATTGACAATATGATCCAATCTCCAATTGGAGATTCTAAGATTCAAACTACTTTAGCTAAAGCCGCAGATGTTGTTGAAGATACTATTACAATCACAGGTATCACATCATTCTTTGCTGGTGACTATGTGAGAGTTGGTGCTGCTGACACTGGTGAGATAATGAAGATTATTAGTGTTGGTGTTGGAACAACAAATGCTTTAAAAGTTGAAAGATCGTGGGTTGGAACTACATTACAACCTCATATTAGTGGATCTACAGTTACTAATTTAAGAGGTAATTATAATATTGTTGGTAATACTGTTCATTTTGTTGAAGCCCCACATGGTTTACAACCAATTGCTTCTACGACTAATCCACCATCATCTAGAGATTGGATTGGTATAACAACTTCCTCTTCTTTCTCGGGAAGATCATTTATGAGAAATAGTGCTGTAGGAACTAAGCAAGAAACTTATGCTCGTAATTTCCTTTTTGATGACATAGCAGATCAATTCACTGGATTTAAGAAAGACTTTAGATTGACGACAAATGATGGTGATGATGTCACTGGAATTTCTACTTCTACTTTAGTATTAATTAATGGAATATATCAAGGAATTGGGCAAGATTATAACTACACAACAGAAGAGGTTAGTGGTATAACAACAGTATCCTTTGTTGGAACTGCTGCTTCTACATCTACAGATGTTAATACTGCAAATATTCCTGTAGGTGGTATAATTGTTTCTGTTGCATCAACTGAAGGTTTTGGATATCAACCTCTTGTGGCCGCTGGCGGCACTGCAATAATTGGTGCTGGTGGAACTATAGAATCTATTTCAGTTGGCAATACTGGATCTGGTTACAGGTCTGGAGTAGGAACTGTTTTTGTTGGAGTTGGAACATCCTCAAGAGGAACTCCAAATATCGTATCTATTGGAACTGCAATTATTGAAAATGGAACCGTTGTTAGTGTAGCAGTCACTAATAGTGATGCTGCTGGATTTACTAATGATAATCTACCATATGTTGTTATCGACCCTCCATTATCGTATGTCAATATACCTTTGGTTTACGCCGAAGGAACTAGTGGAAATGGATCTTCTGCAACTGTAGATATTGTTGTTGGTCAGGGATCTAGTGTTATTGATTTTAGTTTATCTAATACTGGATTTGGATACGGTAATGGAGATCAATTGACTATTGGAATTGGTGGTACAGTTGGAATTCCTACAGATGGCACATTAGGTGATGCATTTAGAAACTTCATAATTACAATAGATCAGACAGAGAGAGATAATTTTAACGGATGGTCAGTTGGAGATTTTGAAATAATCGATAACGTTTCTAATTTGTTTAATGGGGCAAGAACAAGATTCCCAATTAAAATAGATGGTGAATTTGTATCTTTTGTTGCTAAACCAGGATCCGAGATTAATATACAAGATAACTGCTTTATCTTTGTCAATGATGTTTTACAAGTTCCGGGTGTTGGATATGAATTTAGTGGTGGATCTCAAATTAACTTTACTGAACCTCCTAAGGAGGGAGATACATTTAAGTTTATCTTCTACAAGGGTAGTGCAGGTGTTGATACTTTAACAGTTGATATTACAGAAACTGTTAAGACTGGAGACAGTTTAACACTCACAAGTAGAGATCTGGCTCTTCATGAAAATGAGAGAACAGTCACTGAAATTATTTCTACTAACGTCGCTGGTACAAATCCATATCCTGGTCCAGGACTTGCAAAAGACAGTGATTTTGAAAGAACAATTGATTGGTGTAGACAAAGAGATGATGTCTTTATAAATGGAAAAGTGATTAGTAAGGCTCGTGCCTTATATGAACCTAATATATTCCCAGTTGCAAATATTATTCATTCTATTGGTATTGGTTCAACTGAAATATATGTTGATAATGCACAACCAATTTTTAACCATAAAAATGAATCTACAGTAACGCCAGATTTCCAAAAGCAAATTACTCTTGTTAACCTTAAACAAAAAGTAGGTGCATCTGCAACTGCTATTGTAGGCACCTCAGGAACAGTAACTGAAATTGTATTATCAGATGGTGGTGTTGGTTATACTACTGCTCCAGTGGTAACAATTCAAACTCCTGTTGGACTAGGAACAACTCAGAAAGCAACTGCTACTGCAATTCTCACGGGAGATACTGTTACTTCAGTAGCAATTGGAACAGGTGGGACACAATATTCCCAAACCAGTCCTCCTGTTGTACTTATTGAACCCCCATCTTCAATGACAGAAAAAATTGATATTGAAGATAATACTATTATATCCTTTTCTGGAGATTATGGAGTTGTAACTGGATTTGGAACAACTTCTGGAATCACTCGTGATGGTATTGTTGGACTGGCATCTACTGCTGTTTTCTTTGATTTATTGATTGAAAGAGACTCCACTCTAAGAGAAAAATCTCAAGTAATTGATCAGGTAGTTCTTAGTGGACTGAGCACTGGTGATTTCTTCACAATATATAATTCTAATATTAATCCAGACTTGGGTGTTGGGGTTGGTCTCACTGCACTAATGGGTGGAGAAGATCATAATCAAACTGTAGTTGGTGTTGGAACTACATTTGCTGACGGAATCTACAGAGTTGCACACCATATTGGTGTTTCCACTGGTGGAATTGGTTATGGAATAACTGAGTGTCGTAGAGTCTTTGTTAGTGTTGTTAATAATAGTAATGTTGGATTTGGTACTAGCTCTTTCTTTGGAAGATTTAGTTGGGGCAAAATGTTATGCAGTGAAAGAGTTGGTGTTAATAGTTTCTCCGCAATTAATAATAATGGAGTAGTCGGAATTAAAACTGGTCCATATGTCATCAGACAAATCCCGATGAAGTCAATTGGATTCGTTCCCTAATAAATAACTAAAAAATTACGATCAAATGTCTGCTATTATAACTGATCAGATAAGAATTTTGAATGCAAAGAATTTTGTATCGGGTTTTAGTACCTCTACAAAATCTTACTACAGTTTTGTTGGACTACCAAATCCAACATCTGTAGATGCAAACTGGAATAGTACTCCGCCTCCTCCAGTCGATAGTTTTAATGATGAAAACGTAACTTGGGATACTATCGTTGCACTTAAAAAAATTACTTCTGATGATGCCAAACAAGTAGTAAGAAAAAATACATGGGCATCTGGAAAGACATTTGATTATTATAGGCATGACTATAGCATTAATAATGTCCCTAAAAACTCAAGTGGTACTTCTTTATATTCTGCGAATTACTTCGTTTTAAATAGTGATTACAGAGTTTATATTTGTCTTCAGAATGGAACAAATCCAGAAAACCCAAATGGTCAACCATCATTAGATGAACCAACTTTTACTGATTTAGAACCAAGATCTGCAGGAACTAGTGGTGATGGATATATTTGGAAATATCTTTACACTATTAAACCATCTGATATTGTTAAATTTGATAGCACTGACTATATGCCAGTTCCTATAAACTGGGAAACTAGTTCAGATAATGCTGCAGTTAGGGATAATGCAGTCGATGGTGGAATTAAAATTGTTGTTGTCAAAGATAGAGGAACTGGAATAGGAACAGCGAACATCACTTATACTAAAGTTCCAATTAAAGGTGATGGATCTGGAGCAGAATGTACTGTAGTGATCAATAATGATTCAAAGATTGGTAGTGTAGTAGTTTCAAATCAAGGATCAGGATATACATTCGGTAATGTTGATTTAATTGCAGGTGGTGTTCCCGAACCTTCAAGTTATCCAACACTTGATGTTATCATTCCTCCATCTGGTGGACATGGTAAAGACATTTATAGAGAGCTTGGTGCTACAAATGTTTTGTTATATTCTAGAATTGAAAATGATACTGAAAACCCAGATTTTATTACAGGAAATGAAATTGCTAGAATTGGAATTGTAGAAAATCCATTAGCGTTTGGAAGTAATCAACTTTTGTCTTTAGATAAAGCAAGTGGTGTTTATGCGCTCAAATTGACTGGATCTGGATCTGCTACTGCAACATTTACAGAGGACTCTTTTGTTCAACAAACTATTGGTCTTGGTTTAACTGCTGTTGGTAAAGTTGTAAATTATGATGCAGTAACAGGTGTTCTTAAGTTATGGCAAGAAAGAACTTTTGCAGGATTTAACACAGTTGGAACCGGTAGAACTAATCCAGAATTTGGATATACCTTGAATAGATTTACTGCATCTCCTACCTCCGATGGTAGTCTCACTATTACTGGAGGTAGTAGCAATTTAAACATTGATACAAACTTTACAGGTATCACATCAGTGATAAATAATAGGACATACAACCTAGGACAATCCTTCACATCAGGCGTAGCAACTCCAGAAGTTCAACAATTCTCTGGCAATATAATCTACACTGACAATCGCCCTGCTATTACAAGATCTTCAAATCAAAAGGAAGATATCAAAATTATATTGCAATTCTAATCAACCATGGCTCAACAAACCAATCTCAATGTATCTCCATATTTTGATGATTTTGATCCAAATGATAATTATCACAAAGTTCTGTTTAAACCAGGATATCCTGTACAAGCAAGAGAACTAACTGGTTTACAGTCTATTCTTCAAAATCAGATTGAAAGGTTTGGTCAGCACTTCTTTAAAGAGGGTGCTAAAGTCATTCCAGGAAACACTGCATATTCTAGAACATACTATGCCCTTGAGTTAAATAACACTCATCTGGGAGTTCCTGTTGAATACTATATTGAGCAACTGAAAGATAGAAAGATTATTGGTTTGACCTCTGGTGTAACGGCGTTTGTAAAAGATATTTTAGTTTCTTCAGATTCTGAAAGAGGAAATCTCACTCTTTATCTTTCTTATCTTTCTTCTGGTGTACAGGATTCGGAATTAAAAGAGTTTTTGGATGGGGAACTTCTTGCAGCTGATGTCGATGTTGTTTCAGGTCCATTAAATAATCCATTCATCCCAATTGGAGAATCTTTCGCCTCTACAATTACATCGAATTGCAATTCAACAGGAGCAGCGTTTTCAATCTCAAATGGTGTTTATTTTGTAAGAGGCAATTTTGTAAATGTTGCCGATGAGACAATAATTTTATCTCAGTATTCTAACAATCCAACAGGTAGAGTTGGACTTAGGGTTTTAGAAGAAATCATAAACTCTGACATAGACGAAACTCTTACAGATAACTCAAAAGGATTTAATAATTTTGCTTCTCCTGGAGCAGATCGTCTTAAAATTAGTTGTTCTCTTACATTTAAGTCAATCGATGACTTAAATGATTCTGATTTTGTAGAACTTGCTACTGTAAGAGATGGGGCACTTGAATCTCAGGTAAAGAACACTCAATACAGTATTATTGCCGATGAATTAGCACGTAGAACTTATGCAGAGTCTGGTGATTACACTGTAGAACCTTTCAATATTTCTATAAGAGATTCTTTAAATGATGGAATTTCAAACAATGGTATCTATGAAGAAGGTAAATTTACTCAAAGCGGATCTTTAGCATCCAAAGATCTTGCATTATATGAGATTGGGGTTGGAAAGGCATTTGTCAAAGGATATGAAGTAGAAACAATTAACACTACTTATCTTGATGTAGAAAAACCAAGAACAACTAAAACTTTAGAAAATCAAGGTATTATATACAATACTGGAGCTACTTTTAAGGTTAATAATTCTTTTGGTATTCCTGTCACTGGAGTTGGAAATACTTACGTTGTAAGTTTACGTGATCAAAGAGTTGGGTTCAATTCTCTAAGTGCTCCGGGGACAGAAATTGGTTTAGCAAGAGTATATGACTATGCACTAGAAAGTGGATCTTACAGTGCAACTAATGACAGAATTAATCAATGGGATCTTCAATTATATGATATTCAAACATTTACAAACATTGCAGTTAATGAACCAATAACTTTAACTGTTCCTACCTTTGTTAAGGGTAGATATAGCGGAGCGACTGGATTTTTAAGGAGTGCTGTTTCTAATGGAACAGCATTGACTGTTTACGAAACAACGGGTGATTTTGTACAAGCAGAACCACTTATTTTTGATGGTATTGATAACTCAAGAGTTGCTGTTGCAGTAACTTCATTTGGAATTAAAGACGTTAAATCTGTATATGGTGGTGGAGATTTAGGTGCCATTGGTTCTGCCGTAACATTTTCTGCAGATACCATTTTAGAACCAATTGTAACTATTGGTATCGCTACAATTACTCCGGTTGCTGGTGCTACAGGAGTTAGCACTGTTATTTCCAGCCCAACTTTCTTATCAAAAGTTAAAGTTAATGATGTTCTTCGTTATACTAATACTTCTACGGATGTAGATGTACCAACTCTTTCAAGAGTTAGTGGTGTTGGATTAACTGCAGTAACAATTGTAGGTATTGAAACTGTTTCTGGTGTTGCAAATGGAAACTTACCTGCATCAAGTATTTTAAGTGTTACAGATCTTTCAATCGTTGGTACAAAACTCTCTGCTGAAACAGAGGATCTTGATGCAAAGGCACTATACACAACAATGCCTAAGCAGTTAATATCTGATGTAGATTTAACAAATGCTGAACTAAGAATTAGAAAAACATTCACTGTTAATATTAGTGGTCAGCAACTTTCATCTGTTGTTGCTGCTGGCACAAATGAAACATTCCTCCCATTTGATGAAGAAAGATATACTTTAATTAGATCAGATGGAAGAACTGTAGAATTAACTTCTGATAAATTTGTATTTACTAATGGTTCTAGAGAACTTCAGATTAATAATATCGGATCTGATGATACTGGTGCGACTTTACATGCAACATTAAAGAAACAAAAAATTAAAGAGAAGGTCAAGAGAAAGAATAGAATCAACACAGTAACAGTAGATAAATCAAAAATTGAAGGATCAGGATCAACCAGTAATGGAACTTTAAACAATGGACTCTCATTTGGAAACTTCCCATTTGGATCCAGAGTTGAAGACGAAAAAATTTCACTGAACACTCCAGATGTTTTAGAAGTTTTAGGTGTATACGAATCTAGAAATACTTCGGCTCCTTCCGCACCAAGAATGACATTATCTGCTTTGAGTAGTTTTGGTGGAAAGACTAGTGATCTTACTATTGGTGAGACAATTGTAGGAAAAACTTCTGGTGCTATAGCATACTATGCAGAGAAAGTATCAGATTCTGTAATTTCATATATTCCAAGAAACGCAATTAATTTCCAAGAGGGGGAGATAGTAACTTTTGAAGAGTCTAATATTACTGCAATATTGACAACTCTAAATTCTCCCAGTAATGCAATATCTGGAAACTTTACATTTAACACGGGACAAAGAGCATCCATATATGGAACTGGATTTATCAAGAGAAAATCTGATGCAAAGGCACCAACAAGACAATTAAAGATATATTTTGCAAGTGCATATTATGATTCTCAAGATGATGGTGATATAACAACTAAAAATTCTTATAATTCATTTGATTATGATACAGATATTCAGTCTGTAAATGGAGAAAGAAATACTGATTTAATTGACATTAGACCAAGAGTTTCTAATTATACTGTTGCTGCGGATACCAGATCTCCATTAGAGTTCTTGGGTAGACAATTTAATGGTAGTGGAAACTCTGCCGCTAATATTCTAGCATCTGATGAATCTATTAATGTTGATTTTTCATTCTATCTTGGAAGACTGGATAGAATTTTTATTACTAAAGAAGGCAAGTTTCAAGTTCAACAAGGAACTCCATCAGAAACTTATGAAAAACCCGTCAAAATTGATGATGCATTAGAAATTGCAACAATTAGATTACATCCTTATCTTCTTGATACGACAGAAGATTCTTCAATATCATTTTTAGATCATAAGAGATATAGGATGTCTGATATTAAACTTCTTGAGGATAGAATCAGAAGTTTAGAATATTACACCACATTATCACTGTTAGAAGTTAACACTGAAAATTTATTTGTAACTGACTCTGATGGACTGAATAGATTTAAGTCTGGTTTCTTTGTTGATGACTTTACTACTCTTTTACCACAAGAGAGTGATATTGCTATCAAGAATTCCATTGATGATGCAAATAGAGAATTGCGTCCAAGACATTTTACAAACTCTATTGATCTTACAATTGAGCCTGTAGAGGGTGTTACAACTCAGACTGATATTAAATTTACACCTCCAGAGGGTGAAAATATCAAACGCATGGGCGATGTTATCACTCTTGATTATGTAGAGGTAGAGTGGTTGAAGCAAGGATTTGCAACAAGAACTGAAAGTATTACTCCTTTCCTTGTTAGTTTCTGGCAGGCATCCATTGAGTTAAGTCCTGCATCTGATACATGGGTTGATACTGCTAGAGTTGAAGCAAAGGTTATCAATGTTGAAGGAAACTATGCTGTTGAGATGGCAAAGGCCACAAGACAGTTTGGTGCTCCAGATCCTCAAACTGGATTCTTCCCAATTCAGTGGGGATCTTGGGAAACTAATTGGACTGGAAGAGAAACCAGAACTAGAACTCAAACAAGAACTCAAACCCGTGGTGGCGGCGGTGGAAGAAGAACTGTCCATAGATCACGCACCCTGCATGGTGGTGGTGGTTGGCGTTTAAGAAGAGTTAACACCTCAGTATCAACAACAACCACTATCCAAGACACTCTTACTGATACTTGGAGAACAGGAACTGATACTAGAAGTGGAGAGAGAACGATTATTACTGAAAGATTTGATAGAGAATCTCAAGGTGATAGAGTTATAAACAGAGAAGTCATTTCTATAATGCGTTCTAGGAATGTGGAGTTTACTGCTAAAAAAGCAAGACCTCTTTCTAGAATGTATGCATTCTTTGATGGAAGAGATGTAACTCGGTATTGTGTTCCTAAGTTATTGGAAATTGCAATGACTTCAGGCGTTTTCCAAGTTGGAGAAACCGTTATTGGTAAGATGAAAGATATTGGACTGGGCAATGCAAGCATAGCATCTCCGGAAATTAAATTTAGAGTTGCTGCAGCAAACCACAGAGAAGGTCCTTTTAACGCTCCTACTCAAATTTTTAAGAATAATCCTTATCTTTCTCAAGTTTCACCAACCGAAGTGGAAACTTTCTTGGGTAATCCAGGTCAGGTTCAAGTTCCAGGACAAGCAAATGTTTTACCAGACTCATATTCATCTACTTCAACTGTTTTGAATGTTGATACTGCAGCATTGGCCCTCCAAGCACAGGGAGATTATTATGGATATGTTGCTAAAGATATGGTTCTTGTTGGGCAAACGAGTGGAGCACAAGCAACAGTTTCTAACTTGAGACTGCAAACTGATCTTGGCGCAAATTTAATTGGTAGTTTCTTTATTCCAAATCCAAATATTGGCAGTAATCCAAGATTTGAGACTGGATCTAAAACTTTCACTCTTATCGATAATGATGAGAATGATCAAAATAATGCATCTTCTATTGGAGAACAAAAATACACTGCAACTGGAACACTTGAAACTGTTCAAGAGCAAATTCTTTCTGTTAGAAATGCAGAAATTCAAGTCAAACAAGAATCACAACGCAGATCCGCAAGAGAATTCCTTGGTACGCAAGTAGCATCGAATGTTATTGATTCTGTTACAACAGTTGATCAAACCATTATCTGGTGGGATCCACTGGCTCAGTCATTCCAAGTTCTAGATGCAACTGGAGTATTCATTACAAGTTGTGATGTCTTCTTCCAGACTAAGGATGACATGGATATCCCCATGACATTCCAAATCCGCACAATGCAGAATGGTGTTCCAACTCAAAAGATCTTACCATTTTCTGAGATTGTTAAAGATCCTGACGAGATCAACATATCTCAAGATGGTACAGTTCCCACTACTTTTGAATTTAAAGCACCTGTTTATCTCGAACCAGGTGGAGAATATGCAATTACTCTTGCATCTTGGTCAACGAAATATAGAGTCTTCATCTCTAGAGTTGGTGAATCTGACATCTTAACTGATGAATTTATTTCTAACCAACCATATCTTGGATCTTTGTTTAAATCTCAGAACGCTTCTACATGGGAACCAAGTCAGTGGGAAGATCTCAAATTTACTATCCGTCGTGCAGATTTCGTACCTAATGGATCATTAGAAATCTATAGTCCAATTTTGGGTGAAGGTAATGGACAGATCCCAACTCTCCAACCAAACTCACTTAGTTACAACTCCAAGAAAGTTAGAGTAGGATTGGGATCAACTCTCCAAATTGGTGAGGAATTAGCACTCGGAAACCTGTTTTCTCAGCAGACGACAACTGCAACAGGAAGATTTGTTGGTGCAGCAGGATCCGCTACAGGTGATCTGACATTAGTCAATGCTGGTGTCGGATACACTCCCGATAGTGGAACAACTGTCTATCCAAATCTTACCTTTACAAATGTAACTGGAACAGGTCAAGATCTAACTGCTGAAGTTACCATATCAAATGGTGTTGCTGTTGCTGCTACAGTCACTAATTCTGGAAAAGGTTATGTGGTTGGTGATGTTCTCCAATTACCTGCAGTCGGATCCATCGCTGCAGGAAGAAATGCTAGGTTCTCTGTTGCTGGTATTGCGGCTACTAGCGAACTTATTCTTGATAATGTTCAGGGCGACTTCCAAGTTGGTGCAGCTAAGACTCTTCGCTTCACTAATGCCGATGGAAATACATTTGCTCTTAATGCAACTTCTGGTGGTAATGTTGTTCCGACAAGTATTACTGATGTTGGTGAGCATAATGGATTACATTTCACTATCAATCATAAGAACCATGGAATGTATCATGAAAACAACAGAGTCATCGTATCTAATGCAGAGAGTGACATTACTCCAACAAAACTCACTTCTCCGTATGCTGCAGATTCTACAGCAAGTATTTTCATAGATGATGAGTCTAATTTTGGTACATTTGAAAATATAGGTGTTGCTGCCACTGTTCCTGGATTTATTAAAATTGGTGATGAAATTATTCAATATACTTCGACTGCAAGTGGAGAACTTTCAGGAATTACTCGTTCTGTTGATGGTACGACAGCACAAAACTATGTTGTAGGAACTCCTGTTTATAAGTATGAAACTGGTGGAGTCTCCCTCAGAAGAATCAACAAAACTCATTTGTTGAGTGACACAGATACTACAATTTCAAATCCCATTACATACGACTCATATACTATTAAAGTTGATATGGCCAACAATGGATTTGATAGAAGTAATCAAGATAGTTTCCCTAGACTTTATTTTAATGACACTAAATCTACTGGTGGATATAAGATAAAGGCAACACAAAATATGCCATTTGAAGCAATTGTTCCTCAAGTTCAGAACTTGACTGTTCCTGGAACTACAGTTAGTGCTAGAATTAGAACAACATCTGGATCAAATCTTGGTGATGGATCTGGAACCACTTTACCCGTTCCTTTCCAAGATGAAGGAATACAAGAGGTAACTCTTAATACAACTAATTATCTTGATTCTCCAAGAATCATTGCTTCTAGAGTTAATGAAACAAACAATTCTGTCTTACAAGATCTACCTGGAAATCGTTCTTTCAACATGTCTGTTACTCTGAGATCGGAAGATTCGCGTTTGACTCCAGTCATTGATACTGAAAGAATTAGTGCTATCCTAATTTCAAATAGAGTTGACTCACCAATTTCAAACTTCATAGAAGATAATAGAGTCAATACAATTGATGAAGATCCAACTGCGTTCCAATATATCTCTAAAGAAAATACTTTAGAGTCCTCTGCAACCAGCATTAAAATACTTCTATCTGCTCATATCAATGAATATACTGACATCAGAGCATTCTATGCAATTGGTAATGAGCAAGACTTTGAGCCAATCTTCCAAGCATTCCCTGGATATGCTTCACTTAATGATGGAACATCTGATAGAAAAGTTCCTCCATCAAATGCATCTGAAGGATTTGATTCTGCAGATTTGACTTTCAAAGAGTATGAATTTACTATTGATGACTTGCCATCTTTTAAATCATATAGAATCAAATTGGTCTCAACATCAACTAATCAGGCCTATGCTCCAAGAATCAGAGACCTGAGAACAATTGCCTTAGCATAATGGACGAAGTTAGAGTAAAGGGTCATTCTGATTTAGTCAGAGACCCTATGACAAATGCTATCATTAATACAAACAAGAATGCCTATGAAGAGTATATTGCTCGTAGAGAAATCAAAAAATCTGAGACTCAAAAAGTGAAAGATCTTGAAACTGAGTTATCAGACATAAAAGATGATCTAAATGAAATCAAGTCACTACTAAGGAGGTTGTCAAATGAATCCTGATCAGATTGAAATTAAGAACCTATCTAAAAGTTTTGCATACACTCAACTCGCAGCAGAGATAGATAGTTGTAGTGATTGTGAAGAACTCCGTAATATTGCAAAGGCATTTTGCAAACTTTATTATAAACAGCAAGAAACCATGCAAATTATAGGGATTCAGGATGGCAACTAAAAAGATAACCTTTGTTCCCTCTACGGGAGTACCTGCTGGCGCAAATTTTAACATTTATAGTGGAGCTGACTTCCAAGCAGACCTAACGGTTTACGAGACTAATAATGCATTCTTTGATTTAACTGATTATACCGGTGCTGCAGCGCTATCAAAAAGTATTGCTGTTGGTGCTACTCTTGGAGCAACTGCATCTTTTACTGTTGGATTTACTAGCGCATATAATGGAGCGGTAAGACTATCTTTAACTGACACCCAGACTTCAAATCTAACAGAAGGTAGATATGTTTATAATTTTAATATTACTAAGTCTGGACTTACATATCCATTAATTGCTGGAAATATAAATGTTATTAATACGGTCACTTCTTGAACCTAAATAAAATCATAGGAAACTTGTAAATAAATGGCACAACCATCCACCAGGGCAGAGCTAATAAATTATTGCAAGAGACAGTTAGGTGCCCCTGTCTTGGAGATCAACATTGCCGACGAACAAGTAGAGGATCTAGTAGATGATGCTCTACAATATTTTCATGAAAGGCATTATGATGGTGTCGTTCAAACATTTTTAAAGTATAAAATCACTCAAGGAGATATTGACAGAGGAAGAACAAGAGGTGGCAGTAATGACCCTGTAGGAATTGTTACAACAACTGCTTCCTCCACAATTGATGGTTCTTCCGTAACATTCTCATTTGAAGAAAATAGCAACTATTTACAAGTTCCACCGGCTGTCATCGGAATAAACAAAATTTTTAAATTTGACGGATCTACAACTGCTACTAGCAACATGTTCAGTGTTAAGTATCAGTTATTCTTAAATGATATGTACTATTTCGGGTCAACTGAAATATTGCAATATGCCATGACAAAGACTTATCTGGAAGATCTTGATTTTCAGTTAAGTACAGAAAAGATGATTAGATTTAATCAAAGACAAGATCGCTTATATTTGGATTTAGACTGGGGTAGTGTTGATGTAGATGATTACATAGTTCTTGATTGCTACAGACTCATAGATCCAAATGATTTCTCAAGAGTATATAATGACTTCTTTGTAAAAAAATATCTTACTGCATTGATGAAAAGACAGTGGGGACAAAACCTCATCAAGTTCAATGGAGTAAAACTTCCTGGTGGAGTTGAATTAAATGGCCGTCAATTATATGATGATGCAGAGAAGGAATTAGAAATTATTAGGGAGCAGATGTCCAACACTTATGAACTTCCTCCTCTTGATATGATAGGTTGATGTCATGGTATTAAATCCTTTTTTTCAACAAGGTTCTTCAGGTGAACAAAACCTTGTTCAGAGCCTAATTAATGAGCAGTTAAAAATATATGGCATTGAAATTGTTTATTTGCCAAGGATATATGCTTCAAGAAGAGAAGTCATAAGAGAGGTAGTTGAGTCTAAATTCAATGAAGCATATCCATTAGAAGCATATGTGGATAATTATGAGGGATATGATGATAATACTTCAATTTTATCAAAGTTTGGTATACAACAAACTAATGAAATAAAATTAATTATATCTCAAGATAGATGGGAAACTTATGTTGCTCCTTTAATAAAATCTGGTATTTTATTTACTGAAAGTACAGAGTTAGGTGGTAGACCTAAAGAAGGTGATTTAATTTATTTTCCTCTGGGTGATCGTTTATTTGAAATTAAATATGTCGAGCATGATAAACCATTTTATCAATTACAGAAAAACTATGTCTATACACTAACCTGCGAACTCTTTCGTTATGGCAATGAAATTATTGATACTGGCATTGATGAGATTGATGATGAATTGGTAGGTGATGAGTTAACAGGAATTGATTATGATGATGCTGCATTATTTACACATTTGGGCATGATCCAAACCTTGCTTGTTGTTGGTACTGGATCAACTGCAGAAGCAACAACGACATTTATAGAATCTGGTTCTGTGAGATATGTTACCGTCACAAATAGAGGTTCTGGTTACATAGGTGTTCCGGATGTAGGGTTCTCTTCTTCACCAGGGACAACAGCAGTTGGTATTTCCTCGATGATATATGGAATTGCAGTTTGCAACGATAATTCAAGTGGAAATCAAGGATCTATTCAATCAGTTGATTTGATAAATCCAGGAGCAGGGTACACTGTAACTCCAAAAATTAGTTTTAGTGGTGCAAAATATGTCACTGCAGGAGTCGCAACTGCAATTGATGGATTTAGAACTATTGGTATTGTTACAGTTACTGATGCAGGATCTGGATTTGCAACTGCACCAGATGTTACTTTCTCTACACCAATTCATGTTGGCGCAGCTGCTACTGCAATTTTAGCAACACCAATGGTAGCACTTGGAGTAAGTGTTACTTCTGCGGTAATAAGCATAGGGGCATCTAATTATCTGTTCCCAGGTGGAACCACTGGTGGTGCGTTCTATGACAAAGCACCGTATGTCAAGTTTAGTCTCCCTGATGTTGCACAAACGGATGCAACAGCGACGGCAATAATGGGAGACTATGCAACTACGGGTGGAACAGTTGCAAGTATTACCATCAATGATGTTGGTACTTATTATGCAGATCCACCATCAGTTACAATAACAGCACCAACATCTAGTGTGGCTATTGCTACCATAGGAATTGTTGATGAAAGAATAGATCCAACATCTATTGCATTCAGCACTACTGGTAGAGCATATACAACTGCACCAACTGTTGCCATCACAACATCTGGATTTATTACAGTTCCAACTCAGACTGCGGTTGGTATTGCAACAATTGATCCAATAACAGGTATTGTAACTGCGGTTTCCTTTGACCCTTCAGATCCTTGGGCAGTGGGTTCAGGAGCAACAGTTGGTGCTGGATATACTCAGGCACCTGTGATTGCTTTCAGCGGTTCTACAGGTGCAGTAGGAGCGTCTGCAACCGCTATTATTTCAGGTATTGGAACTCTGACATCAATTGCGATAGGTAACAGTGGATATGGTTATGCTAATGGAGAAGTTCCAACTGTTACTATTGGATCAGCAGGAACAAATACACCATTTAGAGCAACTGGTATTGCTACGATAAGATTCAACTCTCTTGATTATCAAGGAACTGTTGGAATTGGATCTACCACAATTACTGGAATTAGTACAGATAATGTAATTGTTGGTGATAGAGTTCGTTTGGAATCTGGATATGATGCAATTTGGAACTTTATCCCAGAGGATACTTTTGTTACCTCAATTGGATCTAGCACTTTAGTTCTCAATAATGCTGCAACAAATGTTGGTATTGCAACATCAGTATTTGAAATTGGAATCAACAGTTGTGGTATCGTGACTGGAATTATAATGACTTATGGTGGTGGCGGATATGCAAATCCACCAACGATAGAGATTCAAAATGATGTTAGTGTCAGTAACTACCATGAAGTAGTGGCTGGTGTGCACACTGCCAAGGGTTATGCTGTATTAGACTCTTCAGGAAAAGTTGATAGTATTAGAATAACAGATGCTGGTGCAAAATATGTTATTGGAACCGGAACTACAAATATTACATTGACAATTGCAGATCCTCCACAACTGGGTATAGGAACTGATTTCAGGTTTAATGAAATTGTAACTGGTGAAACTTCTGGAGCAACAGCAAGAGTAAGGGCATGGGATAAAACTATTAATTTCTTAGAATTGGGCAATGTTGCAGGAACTTTTGTTAATGGAGAAACAATCACTGGAAATGCAACTGGTGCAACTCAAGTAATTCGCAATGTCGGAAGACTTGATGAAGGAAAGACTGATGATCCAATTGACTCTCAATTTGCTGACAATAAATCCATAGAACTAGAGGCAGATAAAATTCTTGACTTTACAGAAGAGAATCCATTTGGTGTTCCATAAATATAACATACAAGGTATATAAAAAATGTTTGAGTATTTTTATCACGAAATCTTGAGAAGGACGATTATATCGTTCGGAACATTGTTTAATAGTATCAAGATTCAAACAAAAGATGAGAGCGGAAATAATATAGTGAGCACTACTAAAGTCCCTCTGGCATATGGGCCTACTCAAAAGTTTTTAGCCAGACTTGATCAACAAGCA
>JGI10211J34971_10001126_pt1 | contig 22299 bp, 14 predicted proteins | sample Etolagsediment_FD_34971 | JGI IMG/M metagenome (IMG submission 34971)
GTAGTGCCCTGCGGACATAAAAGATATCTATGGTAGGCGACGACATCAGGGTCGTACCGGAAGCCGGAAGGCTGAGGAACGATCCCGACACGTAGCCAGCGATGTACCGCAGCACCGTTAGGTGCGAGGAACACCGCGGTGACGCAGCGCGAAGCGCGGAGTGAGTCGCCAGACGTTTTTTTTGTGTCTAATTGGTCGGCTGGACCTTGGTCGAGGCGGGAGCCGGTACCTTGGGAGGACCAATCCTTGGTGAAGGGAGACAGTCCCGGAACTCGGCGTTGGATCGTTTTAAACTTCCGCGATTTTCCAGAGGTCAGGCGTCCGTGTAATAGCGAGCGGTAATGGCCGGGATTAGATCCTGAGGTACGTTAGAGATGACTCCGGTGACGCCGTTATCAAGAATAGCGGCGGTTTTTTCGGGATCATCGGACGTCCATGTTATGATGGGATATCCAAAAACCGTAGATTTCCAGAAAATTGACCGTGGATTGAGTAAGCGGTAGTCCGGTTTCAGGATGTCGGGCTTTCCGAGAAATCGACCTCCACCATTTCTCAAGTGCCAGGGGACGTCCGGATGCCGGGAATATATCAGGGCCGTTGAGATCGTTGGATCGATTTTTCGCACTTCGCGGATGGAATATGGGTTAAACGAGGAAACAATCGTCTGATCGATCAGATTTCTACGGCGAATCGTCCGGGCTACCTTCTCTTCGACTTCACCAGCGTACCTGTTCGGGTTTTTTATTTCGATATCCAGGTAGATAGCGCCGTCGAATAGATCGAGTACATCGTCAAACAGAGGGATTCGTTCGTTTGGAAATGCGGATGAAAACGAGGATCCGGCATCGAGTTTCTGTATGGCCGAATAGTCAAGTGTACTGATTTCTACGTCTGCACCGGTAATACGTTTCAGATTCGAGTCATGAAAGACAACAAGTTCTCCGGTACGACACATTTGGATATCGAGTTCTACGCCCGGAATCTTGAAGTCGAGTATTTTCTGAAATGCCGCAATCGTGTTTTCGGGAGCGATTGTGGAGCATCCGCGGTGGCCGAAAAGTAGTGGCCGCGGTGCATCTGGAAGAAACCGTTCGTTATTTTTCGTCATATATCCAAGCCGTATACGGTAACGGCGGTACGTCTGTCAAGGACCCGTTAAACCCGCCGTACAGGTGCAGAAAATCATGTATCGGATTATACTCGCACGTATGAACAGATTCGTACCTGATGATTACCATGCAATACTTGATTCGCGGGAAACCGAAAAAGCGATTCTGAAAATCAAGGATCACTTCCAGACAAATCTCGCATATGAGCTGAATCTGACCCGAGTTACCGCACCGCTGCTGGTTGAGTCCGGAACGGGCATTAACGACGATCTCAACGGTGTTGAAATGCCTGTTTCGTTTCCGGTTCGTGGACTGAACGGAAAAGCAGTAGAGGTTGTACAGTCACTGGCAAAATGGAAGCGGATGGCACTCGCGGAGCTCAGTTTTGAACCAGGCAGTGGTCTGTACACCGATATGAATGCCTTGCGACCGGATGAAACCCTCGATCATATTCATTCGATTTACGTCGACCAGTGGGACTGGGAGCTGACTATAACCGAAACGCAGCGAAATGTTGCCTTTCTTCGCCGGAAAGTCCGCACCGTATACGACGTGATCCGGCGGACCGAACGGTTTATTTGCCACGAGTACGACGCATTGCTCCCTGAGCTTCCGGATGAGATCACGTTTGTACATTCGGCCGATCTGCAACGACGGTTTCCGGATAAAACGCCAAAAGAGCGTGAATATATCGTCTGCAGGGAGTACGGAGCCGTTTTTGTAATCGGAATCGGCGGTGAATTGCCGGACGGAACGATTCACGACGGTCGAGCTCCCGACTACGATGACTGGTCTACGATAGACGAAGAGACGGGCTTGAACGGCTTGAACGGCGATATTCTGGTCTATAACCGCGTGTTGGACGAGGCTTTTGAGCTCTCTTCGATGGGAATTCGCGTGGATCCCTCTTCGTTGGCGTATCAGCTCAAAATCAGGGACGCCGAGAATCGAAGAGGATTGTTATTCCACCGGAAACTACTTGAAGGAGCACTTCCGCTGTCCATTGGCGGGGGCATCGGTCAGTCGCGATTGTGCATGTATTATCTGCGGAAAGCGCATATCGGCGAGATTCAGGCGGGTGTTTGGCCCGACGATATGCAAGAAGAATTGCGCTCGGCCGGCGTCACCCTTCTCTAACCGGGTACTGCCGTGGTGATTGCACCGGAAACTGACCCGGCTGTTGAAGAACGCCGGTTGAAAGAACTTTACAGTTACGAAATTCTCGGTACCCACGCCGAAAAAGCATTCGACGATCTGACGTCGGTCGCTGCTGCACTGTTTGAGGTTCCTATCGCCTATATCAGCTTTGTGGATACCGACAGGCAGTGGATGAAGAGTTCTATCGGTATCGAAGTTGAAGTTGTCCCCCGCGAATATTCGTTCTGTTCACATGTAATAGCCGGAAAGCGATTGATCGAGGTTCCCGATGCCAGGAACGATGAGCGTTTTCACGACAATCCTTTTGTAACGGGAGACCCGAATATCCGGTTTTATCTGGGCGCTCCCCTCACGACTGCCCGGGGAAATGTTATCGGGACGATCTGCGTTGTTGATAATACGCCGCGGGTAGCGGATCGAAAAAAAGTCGAGGCGCTGAGTGTCCTTTCACGCCAGGTTATGGCACAACTCGATTTACGACGTGCGAACCGGATACTNCTGGAAGAGAGAGAGACGTTTTCGACCTTGTTTGAATCCGCACCCGTTTCGTTGATGCTGGTGCGNGACGGCGTGATTGAACGATGCAATAATACCGGAACGATGTTGACGACGGGACGTACGGAGTCGGAAGAGTTGACCGGTAAACGACTGGATACCATTCTACCCGGTGTATCCGACCGAACGATTTCAACAGTACAGACGGCCTTGCGGACGTTCGCCGGTGAAGATATTCCGGTCGTTGTCGTTGTAACGGAAGTGCGGCTCGGCACCGCGATTTTTGCGTTGTTGGCGATAACCGATGAACGGGAACGCCGGGAAAAAGAGAAAATCCTGGTAGAAGCCCGTATGCGCGCGGAAAACGCGACCCGGATCAAGGATCAATTCCTTTCGATGGTATCTCACGATCTGCGATCACCGCTTTCGGGAATGTTTACCATGTTTGATTTACTTACCCGCGCTCCCGAGAGCTTTTCCTACGAAGAAACGATGCAGATTTATGCTGACATGAAAAGCTCAACGGCAGTGCTGCTTGAAATGATCAATCAGTTACTTAATATTCATCGGTTGCAGACGGGCAAGATCGAACTGCAACGGGAACCGGTTCCGGTACGCGGTATCGTTGAGCAGATTGGCTTGACTCTGGCTCGTCAATTGAAAGAAAAATCACTCGATCTCATTATCGAGATGGACGGCAGCCTCGAATATTCGGTAGATATCAGTCTGTTTCGCGAAGTCCTGTTCAACCTCATCTCCAACGCGATAAAATTTTCGTTTCCCGATTCCTCGATAACGGTCCGGGCCGATCGAACCGGGATAGCGGTTATCGACCACGGCACCGGAATCGTTCCTGAAGATATTCCGAGGTTGTTTGACACGTTGCAGAAAACGAGCCGAAAAGGCACCCTCGGTGAGCCCGGTACCGGGTTGGGGCTTCCTCTTGTGAACGATATCGTTGAGGCTCACAACGGTACGATTCGTGTCGAGTCCGAGCCCGGTGCGGGGACGACGGTCTTTGTCGAACTCGATCTGACACCGCAATGATAAATGAATAGTATCCGCGTTCCGCTGTTGTCCGCGCGAATGACCGGTTCTACAATACCCTGACACTTCTGAAGTGAACGGAACGAGGGAGGTATTACGATGAAGGTACTCTTGGCGGGTGTCGGCGGTGTTGGTGAGGCGATCGCCCGGATCGTGAAACAGCAGGGATCGGATTGGCTGGAGTTGATGGTACTTGCCGACTATAACGAGGGGCGCGCGAAATCGATAGCTCAGGTTATTGGTGAATCGGCCCGATTTGTACCGGCGAAACTCGATGCCGGGAACCAGCCGGAAATCGAAGCGCTGATCAAAAAATACGAAATCGACCTCGTCATGAACGCGTGCAGCCCCCAGTTCAATATGCCGTTGTTCAACGCCGCGTACGAAGCCGGGTGTAATTATATCGATATGGCGATGAGCCTTTCCCAGCGCAACGAGACCGATCCGTTCCGGAAAACCGGCGTGAAACTCGGTGATCTCCAGTTTGCCCAGGCAGAAAACTGGAAGAAGAAAGGGATTCTTGCGGTCGCGGGTTCCGGCGTTGAACCGGGGATGGTAAACGTCTTTGCCAGATACGCCGCGGACCACCTTTTTGATACGATTGAAGAGTTGAATGTACGCGACGGAGCCAATCTGGTGGTTGAGGGAATGGACGTCGCATTCGGATTTTCGATCTGGACGACGATCGAGGAGTGCCTGAATCCGCCGGTGATATGGGAAAAGGATCGAGGATGGTATACAACCGAGCCGTTCTCCGAGCCGGAAGTTTTTACGCTTCCGGAAGGTATNGGACCGGTTACGATGGTGAATGTCGAGCATGAGGAAGTGCTCATGATGCCGCGGTATTTCAAGGACAAAGGACTCAAGCGGGTTACGTTCAAGTACGGGCTTGAGGATTCGTTTATCGAGATGCTGAAATACCTCCAGGCGCTCGGACTGGACCGAACCGAAAAAATCCGTGTGGGGAATGTAGAAGTCGCGCCGCGAGATGTGATTGGTGCTTCGGCTCCCGACCCGATAACGGTTGGCGCCGCCATGAAGGGGAAAACGGCGGCCGGGTTATGGGTGAAGGGAACGAGGGATGGAATGGAGCGGCAGGTTTATATCTATCAGGTCGCCGATAACGAAGAGTGTATGCAAAAAGTCGGCAGTCAGGCAGTAGTCGCGCAAACGGCGTTTAACCCGGTGATAATGATGGAACTTCTTGCCGACGGAATCTGGAAGGGCAGNGGCGTAGAGGGGCCCGAAGCGTTTCCGGCCGATCCCTTCCTGGAACGGATGGAACGATACGGATTTCCGGCGCACATGGTAGAGATGGATTCCGCGTATAAACGCAGTCACGACGACGAAGGCTTATTTGGCCCTTTGAAGAAGGCGTGATGAAAGAGGCAAAAGATTCCCTGTCATCGGTTCTGACGCACGCGAGTTCGATTACCGTTGACCACGCGCAAGGATGCCGGATTTTCGGTACCGACGGAAAAAAGTACCTCGACTTTACGAGTGGAATCGGCGTTACGAGCACCGGACACTGCCACCCTCGTGTCGTGAAAGCGATCCAGGATCAGGCGGCATCGCTGATCTTCGGTCAGCTGAATATCGTATATCATCAGCCCGTACTGACGCTCGTGGAGCGACTGCAAACGGTTGTCCCGCCGGAACTCGNCAACGTGTTCTTTTCCAACAGCGGGGCAGAAGCGGTGGAAGCCGCGGTCAAACTGGCGAAGATGGCGACCGGGAGACCGAACGTCATCGTTTTTCAGGGCAGCTTTCACGGGCGGACGCACCTGACGATGGGTATGACTACCAGCAAAACGATCTACCGTTCCAAATATCAGCCGCTGACATCCGGCATTTTCGTCGCGCCGTATCCGTTCCCGTACTACTACCGGAGTCGGTACGGGTGGAGCGAAGAACAGACGGTTGAATTTGTGATGGACGAACTGGAACGGCTGCTGGTGTCCCAGACGTCGGCGCAGGAGACTGCCGCAATCATCATAGAGCCGATTCTGGGAGAGGGTGGTTATGCGCCGGTGCCCGACGGATTCCTCCAGAGACTGCGCAGTTTTGCCGACCGTAACGGCATTGTACTCATTGCCGACGAGATTCAATCCGGATTCGGCCGCTCGGGTCAGTTTTTCGCGTTCGAGCATGAGGGTATTGTCCCGGATATCATTACAATGGCGAAGGGAATCGCGTCCGGCATGCCGTTGTCGGGGATTGCCTACAAACCCGAACTGGCCGAGCGATGGGATCCGGGGAGCCACGGCGGTACGTACGGCGGAAACCCCGTATCGTGTGCTGCCGCAGTGGCAACTCTGGATGTGATTCTTGATGAAGGACTTCTGGAAAACGCCCGGGCGCGCGGAGAACAGCTTCAGGCGGGACTGCGGCACGTACAGGCCGAATACCCGATAATCGGCGATGTTCGGGGTCGCGGGCTCATGGTAGCAACCGAGTTTACCACGGGCACACGCCCCGATTCCGCCGGGATGGCAGATCTCAAAGCGGCAGCTCTGGATGAGGGACTTCTGCTGTTAAGCTGCGGAACCTATGGTAATATTCTACGATGGATTCCTCCCCTGGTGGTTTCCGCCGCCGAGATTGACGAGGGAATCGGGATTTTCCATCGTGCGATGAAAAAGGTGTACGGGTAGATGGTTCGAAATGAACGGGTAAATACAATAGAACAGGAGAATTGATCCATGCCGCTCAAGTTCAATCTGAAGGACTGTACGGGTTGCCAGCTCTGTCAGCTCGCGTGTTCCGCAAGTCACGATAGCGTGTTCAACCCGGTAAAAGCACGGCTGAAGATCGTTCATGATTATCGGGGAAACGATATTCACATCAAGGCGGCCCGCTGCATTTTTTGTAAAAAGTGTGAGGACGTCTGTCCGGTCGGAGCGATATCCAATAACGGGCGGTGGATGAACGTAGATCACGATGTGTGTATCGGATGTGGAAAATGCGCCGAAACGTGTCCCACCGGCGTGATATACCTGAATGACAATAAAAAATCGATCATATGCGATCTTTGCGGTGGCGAACCGAAATGTGTCGAGTGGTGCCCGAAGGGAGTGATTTCGCTGAAGGAGGTCGTGAGCAGATGAGAGGCAGCTTCTGGGGTAAAAAACTCGTCGTGGATCTCACTTCCGGTACGCACCGGGTCGAGGAAATTCCGGACTCGACGGCAGAATCCTATCTGGGCCAGAAAGGCCTTGGTGCCCGGATCATCATGGAAGACGTCGCACCGGATACCGATCCGTTGTCGCCGGAGAACGAACTGGTCTTTTCTACCGGGGTAATGACCGGTACGATCGTCTCCTGTTCAGCGAAGCTGGCAATCTCCGCGAAGTCTCCGTTAACCGGTACGATTACCGACGGGTCGGTCGGAGGGCATGCCGGTGCCGAGCTGAAGTATGCCGGTTACGATGTTCTGGTAATCAAAGGCCGTGCGCCGGCACTTTCCTATATCTTTCTCTCCCCTGATCGGGTGGAAATACGCTCAGCCGCGGCGTTGAAAGGACTCGGAACGTTTGAAACCGACACGAAGATTCGGAAGGAACTGGACGACGAAGACGTAAAAGTACTGGCAATCGGACCTGGCGGTGAGAACCAGGTGCTGTACGCGTGTGTTTCGTCTGAACGTTACCGCCAGCTGGGACGCGGCGGGATCGGTGCGGTGTTCGGGAGCAAAAATCTGAAAGCGGTAGCCGTCCGGGGCTGGCTCGATGTAACGGTTCCCGATATCCAGGCGTGTATGGAGACAGCGGCGAAATTTCACGAAGCCGACGGGATCTTTCGGGACGAGTACGAAATCTACGACCAGGGAACTCCGGTGCTCGTCAACCTGAGCCAGGAATGGGGATTGCTTCCGACCCGGAATTTTCAGGTAGGGCGGTTTGACGAGTACGAAAACATCAACGGTGACTCGTTCAAGTCGGTGCGGAAGAATAAGAAAGCGTGTTTTTCGTGCGGAATAGCGTGCGGGAACTACGTTGTTGACGGAGATGCGCGGGTAGAAGGACCGGAGTTCGAAACGATCGCTATTCTTGGATCGAACATCGGAAACGGGGATCGTGCGAAACTCATCGAGATGAATTCTGTATGCGACGACCTCGGTCTGGACACGATCTCGACCGGCGGTGTTCTTGCGTACATGATGGAGATGACAGAAAAAGGCGTCCATGACTTCGGTATCCGCTTCGGCGAATCAGAAAAAGCCCTGTCGTTTATTCATGCAATCGCACACAAAGAGGGAATTGGTGCCGACGCGGCCGGCGGCAGCAAGCGTATGGCGGAGAAGTACGGCGGGGCTGAGTTCACCATGCAGGTGAAAGGTCAGGAATTACCCGGGTACGACCCTCGTGGTTCGTGGGGAATGGGCATCGGATACGCTACCGCGAATCGCGGAGGATGCCACATGAGCGCGTACCCGATAGAGATGGAAGCGTGGGGTCCACTGGATCCCTTTACCTTCGAAGGAAAAGCAAAGCTGGTCGCCGACTTGCAGAATACCCAGGCGGCGAAGTTTTCAATGGGAGTGTGCGATTTCTGGCCCGTTGCGAGTGATACGCTGGCCGAGCTCTTTCAGGTGACCTTTGGCGGTGAGTGGAGCGGTGAAAAAGTCGAACAGGCCGGAGAACGGATTTTTAACCTCCAGCGCATGTACAACGTAATGGTTGGCTTTGACAACCGCCACGATACGTTACCGCAGCGGTTTTACAAGGAACTGTTGAAGGAGGGGCCGCCGAAGGATCATCCCATGACGGAAGAGGCGTTCGCGACGGTGATGCAGGAGTATTATGCGTATCGCGGCTGGGATGAGCACGGGCGACCGAAACCGGAAAAACTGACGGAACTGGAAATCGAACCGGCTCTCATTCAGCGGTACCGGACCGCCGCGGGTCTGTAGAGGACCGGTTCGATTTCCGGTGTAATCGACCGCTTCAGTAGAGGCGCGTCTCGATAAACTCGTCCACCGTGAGGTCCAGTTTCGCCGCTTCGGCAAAATAGAAACTCCGCTCGGACGATTCAAGCATCTCCGGGGGAAAAACCCCTTTCGTATTGATCCGGTCGTTCAGGAAAAGTTTGGTGAACAAAAATGCCGCCTGACCGGTAAAGTACGACTCGTGGGTCAGTCCGGATTTCCGGAATGAGTCCGCCAGACCGGGAGCGCCCGCGTAGCTGTCAATTCGGACGGATTTACCGTCTTTCTTTCCCTCGACCCGAACCAGAAATGCACCTTCTTCTGATTTCATTCCCTCGTCCAGGACTTCCTGGATTTCGTTTGCGTACTTTGGTGCAGGAGGAGTGAGTCTGGAGATCAGGTGCATCGGAATTATTTCTTTGCCGTCCACGACCACCGGGTCTTCGGAGAGAAGGCCCATCTTGTAGAAATACTCGGCGAGTTCCAGTCCGGGTCCCCCGTATTTGAAGTTGACGTATGATACGCCTTTCAGCGCTTTGTCGGCCAAAAGGCCCATCGTAACCGGTTCTTCGTGTTCGTGGTCTACCATGCGTCGAACGCCCAGACCCTGGAAGTCTACCATCACCGGATTGTCAAACGGCTTGCCTCGGCGAAACTCTCCGTTTTCGAAGACGATGGGCTGCGCGGCCATGTCGCCAAACGCCGTTTCCGGAGACCACCAGAAGGGGACAAACTTGTTCGACCAGATTCCATCGTAGACGAATATTTCGATGCGGTCGCAGCTGTCCAGCTTTTCTACCGACTCCCGGGTCATAACGTTCGCAAAACCCGGCGCCGAGCCGGTGTTGATGAGCGCGGAAAGCCCGGCTTTTCTGAACCTCTCGTCAAGCGACAGAACGCGTTTGACGGCATCTACAAACCCCAGGTCGCTGACCGGTCCGGAAGCCATATCCTGATAACATGCTCCTACGGTCAAAGCGGCTTCCAGAACGTTCATATTGTAGTCTGGAGCCAGGGCATTGACGATGAGATCGACTCCGTCGGCCGCTTTCACGATGCTGTCGATGTCTTTCGCGTTTACGCGAACGGCCGTCGCTTTTGATAATGTCCGGCCCATCTCGTCGACGGCCTTCTGGTCGTAATCCGCGCATACAAGTCTGGTTACGCCGGGTTCGTCGTTGAGTCTTTTTGCGATTGTGCTACCCTGGGCTCCGAGACCCATCACCATAATTTTTTTCATACTGTTTGTTCCTTTCTGCAGATTCTATACAACCGCGGTTTCCACGCGTTTGATTACCGTGATACCCCACTCTTTGATGCCGTGGTAGAACGTTTCGATTTCTTCGGGAGTGAATACTTCCGGCGGGAAAACCCCGGTGTGGTGGACCTCTCCCCGCAGCACCATGAGAGCAAACACCGATGCCGGAATAGAGGTCATCCACGAAACGTCGTTTGTGCCCGGGAGTCGTTTGCACGCCTGGGAACCGGCAGGACTTTGAGTCCAGCTATGATACCGGACCGCGCGCCCGTCTTTTTCGCCCGTTCCATCACAGATCAGAACGAGTCTGCTTTCAAGTTTTCCCGACTCATAGAGCTCGATCTGTTTCCTGGCGCTGACCGTTGTCGGAGCTTTGCGGAGCAGGATATCTCTTGCTGTTACCGTTCCGCCGCCGATCTCGATTGGTTCTTCGTTCATCAGATCAAGGTCCTGCACCACGAAGCGCCACATATCTATCCCCGGCTCGCCGATCTTGAAATCGCAGTAACGCATGGGCTTACCGGCGTAGAGCGGGATGGTCACGCCTTCTTCGTGGTCGTGATAGTAAAACTTCCCCGTTTTGTTGAACGGTGCAGGAAGATCGTAGAGTTCTTCGCCGGTGAACGGCTCTACCTTCCTGGCTTTCCCGTCTTCCCAGATGGTCGGCGGCAGATAAAGGTCTTCGAGGTAGGTGCGCATCGACCAGAGTGCTACCGGTTCATCGCTTTCGATTTCACCAAAATCCTTGATCATGATGGAATCGACGGTGTCCAGACCATTGATGATATCCTTGGCCATGATGTTGCTGAGTCCGGGATCGCCACCTGCGCCGGTAAGCGCCATGAGTCCCGCTTTCTCGAAATCGTCGGCGTAAAAAAACTGTTCGACGGGAATACCCGGTTCGGGGTAGATCTCGTTGGACGCCATGTCGATATAGTTCGTCCGCGCTTTTACGGTTGCCTTCATGACCTGGTGGACGAACATCGGGATGGTGGCGTTTACTACCAGGTCAAAGCCACCGGCTCTGATGCGCGTTGCCATACCGTCTACGTCGGACGCGTCCAGGAGTTCCGCCCGGACTTTCGGGCTGCCGTTGACCTCGGCGAGTTCGGTGGCGCGAGGCAGGTCGATGTCGGTAACCAGAATCTCTGCGACGTCGTGCGCTTCTGCGAGCACACCGGCAATAACCGTTGCCTGGGCACCGGCACCAATAATGATGACCTTTTTTCCTGACATGAGTATCGTCTCCAATAAAAGATGAGGAAGCCCGTTCACCGACCGAAGACAATCAGTGAACGAAGCCGTCCGGAGGTTCAGACTACCAAACCACCGGAGAGCCCGCCCGGGTTAACCGGGCAGGCAACCTCATCCGCGCGCCGGCGGACCGGATGCGGAAAGGACGCAGAATTACGAATTGTTGTCGTTTGCGCGGTCCTGCAACCGCTTCAACTGCTCTTTGGCGGCCCGGAAGTACCAGACGATCAGCAGAACCGGACCGACAACACAAATGACGCCGAAAACATCAGACCAGAGATCCCAAAGGTTCATATCAGACCTCTCCTTCCATCGTCTCTTTGCCAAGGGCGTTGGCAACGAGATAGATGATGAGTGCGATGGGAGTCAGGATCAGAATCCCGTACTCCTGCCAGAGTTCCAAATTCCCGATCTTGATTACGTACACTNCCCAGTCTTCGCTCCATGTCCCGAAGTAGTTCGACCAGATGTACCAGATGAGTGACGAGATCAAGCCGAATCCGGCTGCCAGCGTACCGGCAATCTTTTTCGGTTTCTTCTTCGAGAACGTACCGAAGTAGACGGGAATGAGAGAAGAGGTAATGATAATCGTCGCCTGAAAAACCCAGACCTCCATAATTCTTTCGAAGGTGAGTGCCAGGGCGATCGAGATAACCGCCGATGCGAGCATACCATACTGGGTGACCCGCTCAACTTTCGCATCGGAAGCATTCGGATTGATGACGCCTTTGTAGAGGTCATATCCAACAACACCACCGGATACGAGGAAGTAGGAGTCCGCGGTAGACATAGCGGCTGCCAGGACTCCTGCAGTAAAGATTCCGAGCAAGCCTGTCGGTAAATATTGACCCGCTACCGCGAAGAGTGCTTCATTCGCTTCGACTTCCGGAATGATTCCCAGGCCGATTGCCGCCGCACCGAGGATGCCCAGAAAGGTCACTGCCCAGTCAAAGGAGAGCCACATGGGGACACCCACGATGAAGGCTTTTTTGATCTCCTTCGGACCTGCGGAAGCGAACATCCGCTGGAAAAACGCCGGTTCGCACAGAACTGCGAGAGCGGTGATGGAATACGCTACGAGTGTCCACGGAGTGAGGTAGCCGGCGCCGGCGGAAAAGAAGTAACTCGCGTCTTCGACGCTGCCTACCCATTCGGTGAGACCGACCATGACCTGGTCAAAACCGCCGACCGCGTTCCAGCCGATGAGAAGGGCGATACCGACGGTTATCATCATCGAGACGAACTGAATGAAGTCCGTCATCGTTACCGCCCACAGACCGCCTGTCCAGGTGTACACAACGACGACGATGGCTCCCAGAATCGTTCCCATGACAAACGGCATACCGGTAACCAGGTGCAGAACGAAGCCGATTCCCATCATTTCCATCGTGTTGGTGGAGTAAACGAACGCAGCGATCGAACCGAATATTCCGGAAGTTTTTCCGAACTTCCGAAACATGATGTCCTGCATCGTCGTGCCGTCGGGGAATCGTTCCTTGAAGACGGGAGCCAGGAATGCCATCACCACGTATAGCGCGGTATACGGCAGTGAATACGCGAAGAACCCGGAGATACCTTCGTAAAAACCGATCTCCGACGTTCCGAAGAGCGTATCCAGCCCGTAGAACGTAGAAACCAGCGTTCCGACGAGCAGCGGAGCGGTCAGTGATCGCCCGGCCATGAAGTAGTCGTCAAACCCCTGCTTCTTTTTCGAGAAGTAGAATCCCACGGCGAGCATGAACACAATGTAACCCAGCACAATTATCCAGTCGATTGCGCTTAATCGAACAACAATTTCGTCGAACAATGTTCCATTCCTCCTCAGTTTTTCCGGAGAGGCCCGAATACAACGTATTGTCGGCCGCTCCTGTCCTCTATGCCAGCACAGCGGAAACCGGAGTTCCCGCTGCAGTAACCGGAGTTTATCTCCCGTACACCTCGCGAACGGCGTCGTCAAACGCACCTAACGCTTCGTCTGCATCGGTGTCGGTGTGGGACGCAGAAATGAACCACGGCTCCCGGGAATCCTTGTCGGGCATAATCCCTTTTTCAAAGAGTTTCAGGATTATTTTTTCGTAATTTTCATGATCGGAAGAAGCCCAGTCACGATACTCCAAAACTTCGTCCTGTTCGGTAAGAACGATACCGAACATTGACGGCGGGCCGAGAATCTTGAACGGTACCCCGCGTCTGGTTAGAATTTCAGAGATACCATTCATCAGCTTCTTTCCGTGTGCATCAATTTTATTGAGCACTCCCGCTTCGATCTCTTCCAGGACTGCGTCGGCAGCAGCGACTGCCACGATATTCCCGGCATAGGTTCCGCCGTGCGCGATTTTCCCGGGCCGCACTTCATTCATGATCGTTTTCGTGCCGCCGATTGCCGCAATCGGGAAGCCATTCCCTAACGCCTTCGCGTAGGTCGTAAGGTGCGGATCAATGTTGAAGTATTCACGGGCGCCACCTTTTGCAATCCGGAATCCGGTTTTCACCTCATCCAGAATCATGATTATACCATACTCATCGCAAAGGTCTTTAATTTTTTGCAGAAATCCCGGTTTTGGCATAATGCTCGCCGTATTTCCCATAAGCGGTTCCACGATCACCGCCGCCAGATTTTGCCAGTTTTCCTTGATGCGCTTTTCAAGGAGTTCCTCGTCATTAAACTGCGTAACGACGACGAGGTCGGAAATCATCCGCGGAATGCCGGAACTCTGAGGAATCATTGAGGGTGCCGGGCGATACCCTGCGCCCGAAACGGGAGGGTAACAGTTCCACAGCGTGTAATCGTGAAACCCGTGATAGTGCCCCTCAAACTTCAATATTTTATTGCGGCCGGTATACGCCCGGGCGATCCGGATGGCGTGCATCGTCGCCTCCGTCCCCGAGTTTGCGAGCCGCACCATATCGACACCCGTTAATCGGCAAATTTTTTCCGATACCGAGATTTCGAGTTCATTCGTCATAGCGAACGCGTTTCCGAGGTCCAGGGAGTCCCGAACCCGGTTGATCACCGACGGATAGGCGTGTCCGAGGATCACGGGACCGAACGCGAGACGGTAATCGATATACCGTCGGTCGTCCTGGTCCCAGAGATACGCGCCCTTCGCCCGCTTATGGATCAAGGTCTGGTCATCTCCCCAATACCGGAAATTCGAATTGACGCCGGCCGGTATCACCTTTGCCGCGCGTTCAAACAGTTCTCTGCTTTTCACACCACTTTTCATGGAAGTCTCCTGTAAATGCTATCGATAACGGCGATTCTCCGCAGAATATGCGCCAATGCTCGTCGGTTTGAGTAATTCTCAAGTTGAGAATTCCTGTATCGATACAGTAAACACTTTCGTTCTATCGCCTCTCTGAGACGCCGCTGTTACGCGGCTGATTTCTGACTTCTTGATGAATATTGCCGTATCAACTACGATTCGGGAACTCATTGTGAAAGCGCAGTCCGGATTTGAGGTACAGGTACCGGAGTATAAATTACGAAACCCGAAGGCCGGCGATCGGGTGGTACGTGAGCGACTCTTTGAATACCTGGATCAACGTGATACTCGTCGTCTCATCGTAATTCATGCGCGGGCGGGGCAGGGGAAGTCTTCTTTCGCTGCCGATTTCCTGCGTCGTACCGGCCGAAGTTTTTCCTGGTACTCAATTGACTCCTGGGACTCAAGTGAGCTGCGTCTTGTTTGCGGCATTCGTGCGGCGATACAACACGGCGTCGATACACCGGCGACCGCCGGTCGACTGGGAAACCCCGTGTCCGGCCCGGAGGACGGTCTGATGGAGGATCTGTCGTCCCGGTTGCCGACCGGACACTGCATCGTCCTTGACGATTTCCATCTTCTGCCGGAAGCAGGAAACGGGTACGAGTTTATCCGGCGCCTCATCACCCGGCTTCCGATGAAGATCCATCTCGTAATTATCAGCCGCAATTATCCGGATATCGAGCTCGCGCGATTACGGGCGGAAAAAGAGGTCGTCGAGATAGGGGACGACGAACTCGCCTTCTCGGAAGACGAGGTTCGGTTGTACCTCCAGAAACTTGCCCGAATCCCATTGCCGGGTACGATCTTTGATCGCCTGTATCGACTGGTTGGAGGGTGGATTACCGGATACGTCTACCTGGTCGAGCGACTGTCGGTTCTTTCGCATGACGAGAGGCAGTCGTTTCTTGACGGTTTTCTGGAATCGGGGATGATGCCCGAGATCGACGATTTTTTTGTTGAAGAGGTTATCCGGTCCCTGACCGGAGAGCAGGTCGAGACGCTGTTTCAATTGGGTGGGCTGGAACAACTGAACGACAATCTCGTCTCTCTTGTTTCGGACGCACGAACAAATGGTTTTCTCTTTACATTATGGCGAAACCACGCGTTTTTACGTCCGGTTGACGTGATTCAGAAGCGGTACTGTTTTGATCCCCTGTTTTATCGCTTTCTTTTACGCCGGTTTCTCCAGATTTCGCCGACGGAGCGAAGTAAAACGACGCGCCTGATTGCCGGGTATCTCGAGAATGAGGGTAATTATGTACGGCTGATCTGGTACCTTTTGACCGTGGGCGAGGCGGATCAGGCACGGTTGGCGTTTGAGCAGTATGCCGATGATCTGTATCGGGCACTGGATCAGGATTCGTTCCGAAAGATGCTTGAAGCCTTCCCTGAATCGTTTTACGACGAAGAGCCGAAGCTCACCTACTACTACGCCCTCTCCACCAGCCTGGTCCGACCGGTTACGACGCGGAAAAAACTGCTGGATCTGGTACCGGTGTTTCTCGAAGCGAAGGACTACGAGAAAGTCGCAACGATCTATGCCGGCCTTCTTATCAACTCACTCTTTTATCATCGTTCGACGGAGTCGATGGTAGGACTTGTTACCCGATCGAGCGAGTTTCTGTCCGGGTATGGCACCCTGATCGGCGAGGAGCAGCGCGAGATTCTGGAAGTCATTATCCCGCTCGGGAAATGGTGGACCGGTGATGATGAAGACCTTGCGTTTCGTATGGCGTTGCAGGCGGAGGAGACATCATTCAGGTTCCGGAACGAAGAGGCATACCTCTGCGCCCGCTTCGTACTCTCCCGAATCTATCTGGAAAAAGGCGATTTTCAGGAGGCGCGGCGCCTGCTCCATCGTACCGAGGCGTACCTCGAAACCCAGCACGTCAGCGGTCTGTTCACCGCTCTTGCCGTGTTTTATCTGGGTGATATGTATTTTTATGTGGGCGAGATCAATACCGCCGTTGATCGAATCGAGCAGGAACTGAAACAGTGTCCGGATGATTTTGCCTTCCGGTACTATCTGGAAATCAATCTGATTATCTATACCCTCTACCAGGAGGATATCAGCAAAGCGGAGTCGCTGTATGATCTGACGGAAAATCTGGAGATCGAGGAGAATCTGTACGTCCGGTATTTCTCTCGATTCCTCGTTCAGATGCTTATTGCGTATCGGAATGGAAACCGGCAGCGGGCGGAGTACTTTTGCCGGCGTCTTCTGAACGAGGAAAATCAGGCACTGATGCGGGTGGATTTTCCGTACAGTTATCTTGCGCTGGCCGAGGTTTGTCTCTATCTGGACCGGTTTGATGACGTTCAGGAAATACTCTCGCCGCTGCTGACCGATGATTTTTGCAGGAATCATCCCTATCCGTCTGCAAGTGCGCGATCGCTGATGATTCTTCTGTACGAAAAAACGGGCCGGAAGGATCTGATTGCATCTTCCGCCACGCGGATGCTTTCGCTGCTGCACGAACGGGAATATCGCAATCTCGATATCGTGGACCCCGACCTTCTGAACCATCTGGCGGATCTGGTCGGCGACCCCGTTTTTGCGGATTTCCCCCGTCTTACGGCTCGACGCGAAGAAGCTGCCCGGTCCGGGCGCGATTGCGACCTCCAGATACAGACGCTGGGTACGTTCCGGTTTCTGATACACGGGCGGGAAGTGACAACATCCCTTCTCGCGAGTCAGAAACGGGTGATGGACCTGCTGAAACTCCTCGTCGTTCATCGGAATAACGGCATTCTGAAAGAGCGTGTGTATGAAATATTCTGGCCGAGATATTCCTATAAATCCGCACGGGACAACCTGAATACCATTATTTATCGATTACGGAAAATTCTGGCCGGTGATGCCGATTTCCTCGTAACCGATGTAAATATGATCCGGTTCCGCGATGGAAACGTCCGGACCGATGTGGACGACTTTCTGAGCTACACCGAGCGGGCCCGCGCCGCGGAAGTCGATGGAAACCTGGAAGCCGCACGCGCCCTCTATCAGATGGCCGAACAGATGTACGAAGGCGACTTTCTTGCGGATGACCTGTATCTCGATTTCGTTCAGAACGAGCGGGAAGAGTTGAGAAACCGATATCGGCAGGTTCTCTTTTCACTTGTACGAATCAGTCTGAGTACCGGAGTATATGGCCCGGCTATCGACTGGTCGCAGAAGCTCATCTCCCAGGATCCGCTCTGTGAGCCGGCGTACCGGCTGTTGATGGTAGCCAGTGCGCTGTCCGGTAACCGAAGCGTGATACCCCAGTACCTGAAGCGGCTTGACCGCGGGTTACAGGAAAACTTCAATCTTTCGGCCGACGAGAAAACGCGCGCTCTCGCAGATCGCCTTTTATTCGGGGCACCGGCGGATGCGTCTTTGTGGGAAGACGAACGGTTGATCTGAGGTTCGGGTTACCTGCCGCGATAGCGGAAAGTGTTTAGCGGGTAAAAAAAGGGCCGCCTGGAAGGCGGCCCGTACGGTCTTAATCGAATCAGACTAATCCTGTTCGAGCTTTTTCAGGTCTTCAAACCGCCGGACATTGTCCTTGACGGCCAGCTCATGCAGTCGCGCCGCTTCCTCCGGGTTGGAGAGTTCCAGTGCGCGATAGCGAATCTCGACGCCGGTGTACATCTTGAAATTGACCGTGGGTTCCGGAGTCTCCCAGGTGAAGGGATCCTGCCCGGTGCTCTCGTTTGCCGGATTGTACCGGTACAGCGGCCAGTAGCCCGTTTCCACGGCGTTCTTCTGCTGCTTGATACTCAGTTTCATGTCGTATCCATGCGCGATACACGGTGAGTACGCGATGATAATCGACGGTCCGTCATACGCTTCCGCTTCGAGAATGGCGTTCAGAACCTGGTCCCGATTCATTCCCATATTCACGCTTGCTACGTACACATGACCATAGGTGGTCATCATGAGGCCCAGATTTTTCTTTCCGGTCTTCTTCCCGTCGGCAGCGAACTTGGCAATCGCGCCGCGCGGTGTTGATTTTGAGGACTGTCCGCCGGTATTGGAATAGACCTCCGTATCAAGCACAAAGACGTTCACGTTTTTCTGTTGTGCCATAACGTGGTCAAGCCCGCCGTACCCGATGTCGTATGCCCATCCATCACCACCGAAGATCCATACCGATTTGTCGACGAAGTAATCCTGGAGTTCAACGATCTTGGCTACTGTCGCTCGGGTTTCCGCTGCCGCTGCTTTGAGTGCAGCAGGCAGGAGGGACTTCGTCTTTTCCGAAGCTTCTTTGGCCTCTTTGCCGACTTCCCCCCAGAGCTGCAGGTTATTCTTGAGAGCCGCCGTGAGTTCCGCGGTAGTGCCCTTTTCCAGGAGCGTTTCCACGTTGAACTTCAGCTGATCGCGGTTGGAGTCAACTGCAAGGCGCATACCAAAACCGAATTCGGCGTTGTCCTCGAAGAGGCTGTTCGCCCAGGCGGGACCGCGGCCGTTGGAATCCATTGCGTACGGAGAGGTGGGAAAGGTTCCCCCGTAGATGGAACTGCATCCGGTGGCGTTGGCTACCATCATCCGGTCGCCGTAGAGCTGCGTGATGAGATAGATATACGGAACTTCACCACATCCCATGCAGCTGCCGGGGTACTCGAAGTAGGGCTCGTCGAACTGGACGTCCATCTTCTGGACCTGCTCGTTTTTCGCGGCCCACTTGGTGGTTACCGGACCGGGCCGCCCGGCGTGCTCAACCCGCTTGGTGCCGGTGGCAATTCGTCCGTCGATCGGCATGAGGCTGACCGGGATGTCGTCGCCTTTGAGGCGCCAGATCGGTTCGATAACGGTCTTGGCAAAAAGGTCGGACTCGTCCTCGGTCAGATAGACGATGGGTGCAAAAGCCGCTGCCTTTGCGGGGATGGGAACTTCCCGTACCGCGTCCACCGACATGTCGATTGCCTTCCAGTTCATTTCGACGATCTCTTTGCCCTTGCGGAGGAACTGTTTCTCCACGTACTTCTTCACCAGTTTGATCGCTTTATCCGGCTCGATTACGTTGGCCAGTTTGAAGAAGGCAACCTGCATGACCGTGTTGATCCGGTTCCCCAGGCCCGCTTCTTTGGCAATTTTAGAAGCGTCTACGGCGTAGACTTTGATCTTTTTGTCCACGATCGTCTTCTGCATGTCGGCGGTAAAGGTGTTGAAGACGTTCTCGGGATCTTCGGTGGTATTCATGAGGAATACACCGCCTTCGCGAATGCCGTCGAGAATGTCGAAGCGGCCGATGTACTGCGGGCGGTGGAGAGCGATGAAATCCGAAGTGGTCAGGAGGTACTCCGACTGAATCTGCTTCTTGCCGAAGCGCAGATGGCTGACGGTATACCCGCCGGACTTGTTGGAGTCGTAATTGAAGTACGCCTGTACATACATGTCCGTCTCATCGCCAATGATTTTGATGGAGTTCTTGTTGGCGCTGACGGTACCGTCGGAGCCGTACCCCCAGAACTTGCATCGCACGATTCCGTCCTGCTCCACGTCCAGTACGTCGCCGACCGGCAGGCTCAGGTTTGTGACGTCGTCGGTAATGCCCACGGTGAAGTCATGCGTGCATTTACCGTCCAGGTGGTCGTAGACCGCTTTGACCATAGCCGGAGTAAATTCCTTGCTGGAGAGACCGTATCGGCCGCCGATTATCGTGACCGGTTTTCCCATCATTGTGGAAACGACGTCGAGAAAGAGCGGTTCTCCCGGTGAACCGGGTTCCTTGGTGCGGTCCAGAACGGCGATTTTCTTCACGCTCCCGGGGATCACCTTTCTCAGGTCTTCCGCGGACCAGGGGCGATAGAGGTGCACCTTGACGGCACCGATCTTCTCTCCCTTCTTTACCAGGTAGTTGACCGTCTCTTCGATTGTTTCCATTCCCGAGCCCATGGCGACGACGATCTTCTCTGCATCCGGTGCGCCGATGTACTCGAAGAGGTCGTAGGAACGGCCCGTCTTCTTCGCGAAGAGTTTCATATATTTACGGACAATTTCCGGTGTTGCCTGGTAGAATTTATTGACCGTTTCGCGCCCCTGAAAGTAGACGTCCGGGTTCTGGGCGCCAACCTTGATCATGGGCTTGTCCGGCCTCAGAGCGATTGCACGGAATTCCTCGACGTACTTCATGTCGAGCATTTCCCGTATCGTCTCGTCGTCGAGTTTCTCGATCTTCTGATAACTCGATGAAGTCCGGAAACCGTCGAAAAAGTGTACGAAGGGAATCTTGGATTCGAGCGTTGCCAGATGGGCGACCGCCGCCATATCCTGCGCTTCCTGGACGTTGCCGGAGGCGAGAAGACCGAATCCCGTTCCCCTGACGGCCATTACATCGGAGTGGTCGCCGAAAATGGAGAGGGACTGCGCCGCAATGGAGCGCGCGGTGACGTGAAAGACCGTCGGGAGAAGTTCTCCGGCAATCTTGAACATGTTCGGAACCATGAGAAGGAGTCCCTGGCTTGCGGTGAAGGTTGTTGTCAACGCTCCCCCGGTCAGAGAACCGTGTACTGCACCGGCTGCGCCGGCTTCGCTCTCCATTTCGACGATGGACATCGGGCGACCGAATACGTTGTTCCGTTTCACGGCGGCCCACGCGTCGGCGTGCTCACCCATCGGTGATGATGGCGTGATCGGGAAAATTGCAGCGACTTCACTGAAGGCGTACGCTACGTTTGCAGCGGCCTCGTTACCGTCGAGCGTAATGAATTGTTTTGGCATAGCACTTCCTCTTTTCAGAATGGCGTTAGCCGGAACCATGTTACGTAAATGCAGGTGGTTCCGGGAAAATAATAATGGCAGAATTCCTTCTAACTATAGAAGGAAATTGCGCGGAATGCAAGCGCACGCACCGGTGCCGGCGGCATTTGATGTGAACGGTTTCACAATTGTTCGTACAGGAGTCGGTGGAATGTATCGGTCGCGAATGCAGCGAGAACGGAGGTGAACTGAGTAGGCCGGGGGATGACTCCCGACGTATTGGTATTCACGACGGATTGAAAACGGGAGGCGAATGCGGCCGGCCCCAGCTGTGCCTCAAGTCGTGCATGGATATCGGCACGGGACCTGGTTCGGTCGCCGGAATCGGACGCGGAATCCGGATCGCTGCCCAGGATATCAAGCGTATCGAGCAGTCCTGCATTCATCGCGTGAACTTTCTGCGTGAAACCGTCGGTATCCCGCATATCCTTGAGGTAGGTGAACTGCATCTGCGGCAGAAGGTACGAAAACTCGATTCCGTCCGGCCCGATCTTTGCCGCGAGTTCTTCGCGAATCCGGTCCACGGCTTCCTGGCCCAGAACGGGTATCAGGCGTTCGGTGTGTTCGTCATACCGGAAGCGCAACAGTGGCAGCGGATCGGAAAGGGACGGAGCAGCAGCCGGCACCATGACGCGGCGGTAAAAGTGGTGGGGGAATCCGTCAAAAAGCGGTTCCACATCGCCGAGTACGTCGAGGTATCGTGCTACCAGCGGTTTTCCGAGTGTGAGCGCGCTCACGTACTGGTAACCGAACCCTTCCTGAACCGAGGAAGAGAGAATGACATCGGAAGCGGCCTGCAACTCCCCGAAGGTGATTCCTGCATCATCGAGTTCGGTTCCGATTCCCCACAACCCGGGGATGATTCCTTCGGCAAACGCGGTGTGAACCATCTGCGAATAATTTTTTTCCGCGTGAGAGACGCCCGGGAGCGTAACGACGAGGTTTACGTCGAGCAGGCGGGTGATAAGCGCAGCTTCGAGAACGTTTTTCCGGCGAATTGTACGTACCGGGTAGAGGTAGAGCGGCCGCCGGGG